>Ga0316204_10006790_pt1 | contig 17284 bp, 16 predicted proteins | sample 6monrhotite_MG_2_FD_205661 | JGI IMG/M metagenome (GOLD analysis project Ga0316204, IMG submission 205661) | Microbial mat bacterial communities from mineral coupon in-situ incubated in ocean water Damariscotta River, Maine, United States -... | ecosystem: Environmental > Aquatic > Marine >... | reverse complement strand
GGGGCGTTGAACAAGATTTAGAACAAGCAAAAAAATGGTATAAAAAAGCAGCTGAGCTTAATTATGCTCCCGCACAATATAATCTAGCTGTTTTACTTTCTAATGAAAACGCACTTAAACAAGATTTGCCACAGGCTTTTTTTTGGGCAGAAAAAGCAGCCGAACAGAGTCACAGCGCAGCTCAATTTTTAGTGGCTTCAATGTATGCTCAAGGCAGGGGTGTCTATGAGAATAAAGCACAAGCACAAAAATGGTACAAACATTCGGCAGGTCAAGATAACTCTATGGCGCAATATAATTTGGCTATTATGCTATTGCAAGGTGATGGTGTGAAAAAAAATATGCAAGAGGGCTTAAAATGGTTAAAAAAGGCTGCGCAACAAAATCATGTTCAAGCTCAGTCAGTCCTAAACCTAATCAATAACCAAAATTAAATTTATTCAGTGTTGGTGTAATATTTAAAAATTTCAATAAAACTTATTCTCACCATTTGGCTGAATACTGAATCTTTTATAGGTCCACTGATATTGTTCTGGTGCTTTATCAACAATATTTTGTATTTTACTATTCATATAGGCAACAGATGAACTAAGGTCAGAATAAATAAGATCACTACTTTTTTCAAAGTGAACGTCAAAGCCCTTGTCTGTCCTTATGGCATAAGCAAAATATACTGGGGCTTGTGTTTTAATGGCAAGCTTAGAAAATAAGCTCATAGTATAGGTTGGAATGTTATAAAAAGGAGTAAAAACACCCTGCCCTTCTTTTGGTCGTTGATCTGGTAAAATACCGATAAACCCTTTATTTTTTAAATGAAGCATAATCTTTCTGACACCCCTAATATTGGCTTCAATTTGCAGGGCTTTTGATTTGCCTCGAAATTCGATTAGGGCTTGTTCAACTTTTTTATCAGTGGGGGGCTTATATAAAAAAGCATAGTTATCAAATTGAGCTAGTATCAGACTTAAAGCTTCCCAATTACCAAAATGAGGGGCAGCTAGTAACAAGCCAGAGCCTGAATTCAGGGAGTTTTTAAAAAGTTCAACGCCATAAACGTTGTTGATTAACTCGTTTGTTTTTAATTTTTTGTCCCAGATTTTACCAAGTTCCATCATGTTCATTAACGTGGCATTAATACTGTTTCTTGCAAGTGTTAAATGTTCTTTTTCAGAAAGCTTTGGGAAACATTTCTTTATATTGGTAATTGTGACATGTTTAGTTTTTTTAGAGAACAACCAAACAAACTTACCTAAAAAGTTGGCAATATTTCGATTACTTTTTAAAGATAAAGATTTGCTGATAGATAATATTAATTTAAAAATAAAGGCTTTCAAAATGAGTTTGTCGATAAACAGGTCATAATATTACTGGTTTTAGGAAAATAAAACTACCTGTTTTTAAGAGATTGCCTCTTTTATATAAGCAAAAAAAACCGCCAGAGAGAGTCTAGCGGTTTTAAAATAGGTCTTCCTAACCTTGTCCTTTTCCCCGAATTCAAATCCTTTTGTCAAAAAACTACCTTCCTACGTGGTTTATTGGTACTGTCTTCAATGATATCCTTAATCTAGTACTGCAAACTAATCATTAACCTGCATCCATGAAACTCATTATCCTTTATTATTAAAAAACTAATATAGGTAAAAAGCTATTTCCTTGTAGGAAAAATCCTACAAATTATCTGTGTTATTTATAAGTCTATGAAATAAAACAATTCTCTCACTATGAATAGAAATTATTTTGAATTCTCATAGAATAAGAAATTTAGATAGTTTGTTGGCTGAGTTATAATGCTCCAATGATAGCTTTAATTCAAAGAGTAAAAAAGGCCCAAGTTGATGTCAGCGGAAAAACAGTTGGAAAAATTAACCAAGGAATATTGGCCTTAATAGGTGTAGAAAAAACAGACAGCCCTGAAAACGCCGATAAACTGTTAAAAAAAATAACCAATTATCGTATTTTTTCAGACAATAACAATAAAATGAATAATTCATTACGAGACATAGAAGGTGATTTGCTTCTAGTGTCTCAATTTACTTTGGTTGCAGATACACAAAAAGGATTAAGGCCGAGTTTTTCAAGTGCCGGCAGCCCAGAATTAAGCAATGATTTATTTGAGTATATTGTTAATAAAGCCAAGGAAACAGGTTTAAAAATTCAAACGGGTATTTTTGCAGCAGATATGCAAGTTTCACTAGTTAATGATGGGCCTGTAACCTTTAGTTTAAAATGTTAAGAAATCAAACATACAGCGTAGCCACAGGAAACTTCCAAACCACACAAGCAGCATCTGATATTTTAGAAGCAGGTGGTAATGCTTATGATGCAATATTATCTGCTTTATTTATGTCGTTTGTTACAGAGCCCTTATTATCATCACCAGGCGGGGGTGGTTATTTGTTAGCACATGCAAAGGACTCCAAGCCAAAGATTTTTGATTTTTTTGCACAAACACCCCATAGTAAAAATCAATCTAAAAGAGATTTTTACCCTATTTTTGGCAATTTTGGTACGACTAAACAAGAGTTTCATATTGGACTAGCCTCGGCTGCGATACCAGGAGTGCCTGCTGGAATATTTGCCATCCATAAACAATACGGCAGTATGTCTTTAATGGACATCGCAAATGCAGCTATTAAAATGGCGAAAAAAGGCATGGTTGTCGATGCCTTACATGCAGAAGTCATACAAATACTTAAACCAATTATAAATTATTCTCAAGAGGGAAATAACTTATTCTCAGATAACAAAAATAATCTTTTAAAAGAAGGGTGTGTAAAAACAAACCCTCACTTAGCCAGATTTTTAACAGACCTGGCGAGTAACTCATCTGATTGGTTTTATTTAAATGATCCTGCAAAACACATCTGTTCTGCTATGGGTAAAAATCACGGATTACTAAGACAGAAAGATTTTGAAGACTACCGTGTTATTATAAGAGATCCATTGGTTAAAAAAATTATGGGTTGGAATGTTTTGACTAATGCAATTCCGTCCACTGGTGGTATGTTGATCACAGAACAATTAAAACACGCAGAATTAAATAAACTCACAGATAATCAACATAGAATAATTGACGCGATGATTTATGCAGATCAATTAAAAAATCAACAAGGGTTTCAATCTTCGAAAGGTACATCTCATATGAATGTGATTGATACTGACGGTAATGTGGCAAGTTTAACTATTTCCAATGGCGAAGGTTGTGGTTTCATTGTTCCTGACTGTGGTTTTATGCTGAATAATTTTCTCGGAGAGGAAGACATCAATACACAAGGTTTTTTTGAGTTTAAAGAAAATGTTCGCATGGCATCGATGATGTCACCAACCATTATTGAACAATTGGGCAGCAACAATAAAATTGCCTTGGGTACAGGAGGTTCAAATCGTATTAAAACTGCAATGTTTCAGGTAATTTGGCAAATTATTGCTGAAAGAAAGACTTTAGATCAGGCGATAAATCAATCAAGGTTTCATTTTGAAAATGGAATACTCGATATAGAAAATGGCATAAATCAAGAAATTATCGATGAGCTTAAGAAAACCTATAAAAACATTAATCTGTGGCAAAATCGCAGCCTTTACTTCGGAGGTATAAATGCTGTACAACAGGGAAGTAAAAACCTAGCAATTAGTGATAGCCGAAGAAAAGGAGTTGGACTTGTCAGAATAAAATAAGGCGTTACTAGTCAAAATATCATCATACAACTAACAATATGTAGTTATAATTGTTTAATAAAATATCACGAGTTTTTTCTGTAATTTTCATTTTGAGAAGTATAATGGTGATAATTTATGATGAATATTGATTATGAGTAAAAAAGATAAAAATGAAAACGCAATTATTGATTCTGAAGTTGAAGAGTCTATAGAAGTTCAAGAAAAGCTTGAACCCGCGTCTACATCGTCTGAACCTATTAAGAAAAGATCGTTCTTTAGTTTTTTAACTTTTATCTTGTCTCTTATTGCCCTTAGTTTAAGTGCATATGTGTACTATTTACATACTTATGGCGCTCCTGTTAATGATGTAATTTCAGAAAATAAAAAAATCGAATCATCAATTCTTTCATTGGAGAAGCATACAAATAATCAACTTAAAAATATTAATCAATTGATTAAAAAATTGCAATTAAGCAACCAGCAATTAAAAGATCAGCTCGCTAAAAATAAAGAAGAGTTACTAAGGACAAAAGTTTCTGAGTCGATTAATCAACCACTGGAAGTAACAAGTTATGACGATTCGTCGCTTATTCAACAAATAACACTTTTAGAAACCAAGCTCAATCAACAAAAAGCATTACTGGAACAATTACAAACAAATTTAGATGCTAGTAATGTTAAAAATAATCAATCATTACAACTGTTAAGTGTTGACTTAAAGTCTCTTGCAGTTAAAAAATCATCAGATAACCTTGTAGTTTCAAATAATTCTCAGGTTAAATCTTTAGCCGAATCATTATTACAAGAGGCTTATATTCAGTTGAATATTAACGGCAATATTGTTAAAAGCCAAATTTTAATATCTAAAACAAGAGCACAATTATCATTGCTAACAGGGATGCGTTATGGTTATTTAGCTACAGAACTAGAAAAATTTTCAGAAAAATTAGATACTTTGGAACAACCAAATATAGATGCAATAAAAGAACAAATCAATAATTTATCTGAAAGCTCAAATCAATTGTCATTCGTTAATTCAGAGCCTGCTGATACTGATAAAAAAGAATCTTCTTGGTATGAAAATTTAATCAGTGTTAAAAAAATTGATAGGACAAAACAGCTTAAGCTCTCAAAAAATGATCAATTCACCATAAAAAATATTGTTAATAACCACTATCAAATACTTAAAATGGCCTTGATCAGTAAAAACCAAAATCTATGGCAATCTGAAATTTCGCAAATCCAAAACCTCCTACAAACACATTTTGAACAAGCATCTGATATAAGTGTAGAATTAGTAGAGTTATCATTAATTAATGTTGATCAAAAACTACCTGATTTAGACCTTTATTTAAAACAATTTAGAAGTATTAATCTTGCTAATGAGAATGAATGAATCATGAAAAAATTAATAACGATATTTATTATTATTAGTATTACCTTATTAGCTGCATTTTTAACACCATGGTTAGTGAAAGATCCTGGAACAGTAAGCATCTTATTGTTGGGATATGAAATAGAAATGACTTTTATTGTGGCATTAGGTTTGTTTGTGGCTTTTATTTTATTGATATGGTTAACGCTATATTTACTGCGCATGCCTAAAAAAGTCATGAAAAACTTATCAAATAATCGTTCAAGAAAAGCTTTTGCAAAAGGTTTATTGTCACTTTCTGAAGGAAAGTGGAAAGTGGCTGAAAAGCAATTACTGGCGTCTAGTAAAAATAGCCTTACCCCAGAATTAAGTTATATGGCAGCAGCTCGCGCGGCTGTAGCTCAAAATAAGATTGAAAAAGCTTTTACTTATCTTGATGATGCTGAAATTAGTACAGATAACCCCTTAACTGTAGATTTAACCCGTTGTGAGTTATGGGTGAAAATTGGTGATTATGAGAAAGCCATGAAATTATTGAATCGAATCTTGCACAGTTACCCGAATAACCCAAGAGCTTTACATCTCATGACTCAAGCCAGTCAAAACTCTGGACAATGGCAACGGTTGAGAGAAATATTGCCGAAAGTAGAAAAGCTTGAAATTATGCCCCATGATAAAGTGTTGTTATTGACACAAGAATCTATTCAAAACCAGCTAAATTATGCAGAATCAGAAGTTGATTTACAGACCACTTGGAACAGTTTAAATAAACAGCAGAAAAGTGAATACGACAATATTTTAGCTTACTCTCAAACAGGGTTAAAGCTTGGAATGTATGAACAAGTTGCAAAATTAACTGAGGATTCATTAAATCGAAATTTATCAGAGCCTCTGTTGGTCATTTGGGAACAGCTAAATATTGATACTGTACAAAAAATAAAGACAGCAGAAAAGTGGTTAAAGAAAAGTCCTGATGATGCAAAATTATTAAAATCTCTTGGTCAGTTGTGTTTACAAAACAAATTGTGGGGAAAAGCACAAACTTACTTAAATGAAAGTTTAGAAATAAGTCCTGATCCTAAAACTTATAAATTAATGGCCCAATATTTTGACTCTGTTGGAGAACCTGATAATGCATTAGAAGCATACCGACAATCTGAAGGGACATCGACACAATTAATTTTAACCGACAAGTCAAATGTATAAAAAATACTAGAAAGATTTCCTAGCAAAGACCAAAACTTTTATGACTTCAGCGCCTGCTTTTTTCAATGTTTTAGCACACTCATTTAATGTATTACCTGAAGTCATCACATCATCAATGAGAATTATATGAGAATGTGTTAATGTTTCTTTCATAGCAAAGGCATTCTTTACGTTTTTTTTTCTTTGTTTGAATTTAAGCTGTGCTTGCATTTGAGTGTTTTTGTTCCTTATTAAAGGTGTGATTAGCTCTCTACCAGAAAGTTTGGCTAATTCTTTGCCTATTTCATAAGATTGATTATAGCCACGTTTTTTCAATCTCTGAGTATGTAATGGAACAGGTATGAGAACGTATTTTAAATCTACTTTAACTATTTTTGGTAGCATGAGCTCAGCAAACATTTTTGAATAGATAATTTTTCTACCAAACTTTAATGCCATAATCCACTTATCAATAGGCGCTTGATATGCACAGACATACGAGGTCGTATTAAAAAAAGGAGGATTGTGCTGACATTGACCACATATAGGTTGTTGGCTTTCAATTTCAATACCACATTGCATGCAGTTAAACTTTACATGCGATAACAAAGTTAAACACCCTGAACACAGTGATTGAGTCTTATGTGTTTTGTTATTACAAATCAAACATTGATTCAAGAATAAATGCCTTAGTGTTAGAATGGAGTTTTTAATACTATCATAATATGCCTTTAGAATACGAAGCAATCAGAAAATCTTTTAGTGCTGTAGCAAAACAGTATGATGAAAATGCAATCTTACAAAAAGAAGTACTTTTTCGATTACTAGAAAGACTAGAAGATGAACAAAAGTTAGATGCTCAGTTAAAACCTACACATATTCTAGATTTAGGCTGTGGTACTGGATGGGCTATTCCTGAAATTAAGAATCTGTTTCCAGGCGCAACAATATCGGCACTTGATTTTTCAGAAGCTATGTTGGACCAAGTTACTGGCTCAAAACAAGTTCAATTATATTGTGCAGATGTGCATGATTTACCTTTCGCTGATGCATCTGTAGATATTGTTTTTTCAAACATGCTTTTACATTGGACTAATGAACAAGATGTTTTTAGTGAAGTTTTGCGTGTTTTAAAACCAGGCGGAATTATGCTAATGAGTTGTTTAGGTGAAACGACATTAGTTGAGTTAAAACAAGCTTGGTTGAATGTTGATAAGAAAAATCATGTTCACGATTTTCCAGCTTTACATCGTTTAGGTGATGACTTGTTAAAAAAAGGATATGCTGAAGTCGTAGTCAATGCAGAAATCATAACGTTAACCTATAAAGATGTAATGGCTCTAATGAAAGATATAAAAGCCTCAGGCGGGCATAATTCTAACGAAGGACGTGATAAGGGTATGATGTCTGTTTCAAAATTAAAACAGTTAACTGATGGTTATGAAATTTTTCGTGAAGATGAAAGGCTGCCAGCAAGTTATGAAATTGTTTATTTGCGCTCAATAAAACCACGAATCAAAAATAGCATAAACCTCAACATCAAATAAATTATTGGTCTGTATGCCTTATAAAGATATAAAAGTTTTAAACAAACTCTGAACTGTTACATCTAATATCCATGACCAATGGCACTATGTATTTTTTAAGATTTTCTGTATCATAGTTATAAGTCAATAATTAACGAGGCACAGATAATGACCAAGAAAACAAATAAAGACTCTCCAGAAGAGGTAATTGAAACAACAGTTGGAGAAACGGTTGAGAAGTCTGATAAAAATTCGGAAATTTTCAGTCGAGTATTTTATACGATATTATTTGCAATTATAGGATGGGTGACACTTTATGTATTTGCAGTAGTGGTCATCATTCAGTTTGGATTTTTACTTATTACTGGACAAGTAAATACTAATTTAAAAGGATTTAATAAAGAAGTTGGCTTATTTCTATTTGATTTAATTAAATATTTATCATTTCAAAGTAATGAAAAACCTTTTCCCTTTAGAGATTGGCCTTATGACGAAAAGGCAAATAAAAAAAATAAATCTGAACTAAATGAATCAGATGTCGTCAAAGTAAGTAAATAAATAAACAAAATTTATTTTTCATTTTACTCCTCCTTAGGTTCCGGGGTTTTTATTACCCTCCCTTTACAACTCTTTCCTCGGAACCGCTTTTTTTTAGCAGAATACAGAACTCTAAGTAAAGCCCAATAATTTCAAGCACTGTCTTAAATATTGCTCTATTCAAAAAATGTTGAGACTTTACCTAATCCTAAGCGTTTTAGGTCTGGTACTTTGGCCTCATCAGAGGGGTGCCCACAAACGACCAACAAATAGGGACGCTCATTATCAGGTCGTTGTAAAATATTTTTTAAAAACCCCATTGGGCTAGGCGTATGAGTTAATGTAGCCAAACCACTCTGATGTAGAGCTGTGATTAAAATGCCACAGGCAATCCCAACAGACTCTGGTGTGTAATAGTGTTTAAATCTTTTTCCTTTAGTATCTATGCCATAACGTTTAGCAAAGACAGCAATAAGCCAAGGAGCTTTTTCTAGGAAGGGTTTTTGAGAATTGGTCCCCAAGGGTTTTAAAGCTTCTAGCCATTCTGGGCTTGCTCGATGTTCATAGAATTCTCTTTCTTCAATTTCAGCAGCTACTCTAATTTTAGATTTTATTTCACTGTTTTGTATAGCAACAAAATGCCAAGGTTGCATGTGCGCGCCACTTGGTGCAGAACCTGCGGCCAATATACATTGTTCAATGATATCTTTTTCAACGGTTCGATTTGAAAAATCACGGACAGTCCGACGGTTTTGTATCGATGAATTAAATTGCTGAGAAAGGTTTAGCATTTTATCATCAGAAAAGTTTGCATTGTAGGGTAAAGAGATAAAGTTTTTCATAGTTGATTATTCTAGTTAGACAGGCTCCTATAAGCAAATTTCATAAACTCAAAGTTAGCAAACTAAATGTAAAAACTAATATCACACCGCCTGGTGGCCAAATTCCTTATTATTAATTGAGTTATTTTATAGGGTTGTTTTTTTGTAACAGAAGTTCAATTTTTTGTCGAACATCAACGGCTAGTTTTTGTGCTTGTTTATAGTCGCCACTATCATATGATGCTTGTGCTTTATCATATATACCAACTACTGAAGAAAAATCTATATTATCATGTTTAGCTTGTGTGAGAAATTGCTTAGCTTCTACTATTGCAATTCTTGATACCTCTTTTAGAGTTATAGTTTTTGGCTCTGGTTCTTTTTTCTCTAAAACAATTGGCTCTACCTGTTTGACGACAGGTCCTTCAGCTACAGAGTTTTCTTTTTTATCATCATTACATGCAATCAAATAAAAGAAGGAAATTAATAAAATTATAGTGTTTTTTATCATAGTTAAATTCTCGTCTCTTTTAAAGAGGTCATATTAGCACATAAAAAATAGAATGTTTAATAACATTTAATCTAATATATTTACTACGCTTAATTTAGGACCTCTTTGAAATTGGAAAATTATGATGGTTTTAGTAACAAAAATATTCGATACAATTTGACTCAGGAATAACTTTATAAATTTTAGACATAAAAGGAGCATGTGACAAAGTGACAATTGGCACATGATAATACACGGTATTCAATGATATAGTATATAGACAGTACAGAACAAAGGATAAAAACATGAGTGAAGTATATAATTTAGATATTACACAAGAAGTGTCGAGGCACTTTAACGAAATTTTATTAAATGTATCAACAAATGATGAAGCTAGTATAGTTGCAAAAGCAAGCGATACATTGGTAAAAATTACTGATGAGCATACGGAAACATACGTTAAATTTCATTTGGAAATATTAGAAAACATGGTTCAAATGTTAACAGACGAACATTGGAAGATGATGGAATTTGAAAAAAATTATATAATATCGGTGTTGCAATATTTAACGGAGGAAAATGATATTATCCCAGACAATATTCCAAGTGTTGGTCTATTAGATGATTGTATTATGATTGAAATAGTTGAAGAAAAACTAAGAAATAAAATAAAAGCCTATAATGCATTTAAATCAGCAGCAAAAGTTTATTCTCAAGATGAAAATTTTAGCACAAGAGATTGGGCAGATATTAAAAAGAAAGAACTTTTTAGTCGTATTCGTAATCGTCGCTTGAGGAATAGTACCAATAGATGAAATCACTTTCTTATATAAATGCCTAACTAGAGGCTATTTGATTAAATTTTTATTTAGTGTATTTATTAAGTTTTGGCGACTCAGTGGTTTGGTTATAACATCACTAAACCCAAGTGTTTTATAGCTTGACTTAATTATTTCTGAGGGCATAGAAGTCATTAACAGAATTGGAATTTTTAAATTCATATCTTTCATTGACTTTATAATTGAGGAGGCATTATTTTTTCCTAAATTATAATCGGTGAGAATAATATCTATTTTATTATTTAATAATATATTGTTAGTGTTTTTTAAATCTAATGCGGTATGCAACTTAAAACCATAAGGTTTTAAAATGGCTTCTATTAACATTAATATATCATAATCATCATCTACTACTAGCAAAGACTTTCCTAAACAGTTGGTTTTAAAATCTTCAATTTGTTCTGGAATTTTCTGTTTTTGTGGAGATGACCGTGGAATAATTAGTTGAAACACAGAGCCATCTTTTTTTGATGAATAAAGTAATTTTAATGTTCCACCAATCGCATTAGCTAACTTTTGAGAAATATACAAGCCTATTCCAGAACCTTTTTCGGCATTTTCTTCTATGCGTTCCCATGGATTAAAAATAGTATTTTGAAGTTCTTTTTCAACGCCTATTCCTGTATCGATGACTGAAAAAATATGATTTTTTTCTGTAGAGGAAAATAGTAACTGTACAGACCCTTCATTGGTATATTTAATGGCATTGTTGGTTAAATTGATCAATATCTGTATGGTTCTAGTCATATCAATATTAATTTCCTGATCAATAAATTCTGCAGATATAAGTTTTAATTTTTTATTAATTGCAGCGGGCTTTAATGTGGAAATTATTTCATTGAATAGTTCAGAAACAGACACATATTCTAGTTGGCTTTGAAAGCCCCCTGCTTCAGAGCGACCAAATAATAACGTGTTTTCGATCATATGCTTTAAATGTATCGCATTTCTGTGTATGACCTCTAGTTCTTTAGTATTATTTGATTTTTGTGATAGTAATAACTCTGAGTAACCAAGAATTGACGTCAGAGGAGTGCCTAACTCATGAGAAAGCATGGCAATGAGAATGGCTTTTTCTTGATTAGATTTGTTGAGTTTCTGTTTTGCTTTTTCTAAATCCTCGGCTAAACGTTTAAACTTGTTTTTTGATATATTGTCATCATGTGCAAATTGTTGGTATTTTTGTGTGACTTGAAATATTTCTGAACGATCTACTAGAACTAAATAACTTATCTCTTTTTCTTTAAGAAAATGAATATTACAAACCTGACTATCATTTATATTAAAAAAAGGAATTTCAAAATTTTCTTCAAATGTTTCGGTCATTAATATAGGTAAAAAATCAAAGACGGAGGTATTAATATCCGGAGGTGTCACTCCTACAAGCTTAGAATTGCCAAAGCATTGAATTATAGCGAGTTCAGGGTTTAATGCCAGACAGAAGCATCCTTGTCCAGCTTTTTGATCTACTAAAAAAGATTTTACAATATCAGGTATCATTTAGCTAACCATTAATTCTGCAAGTTTATTGAATCCGGCATCAACATTTTCACCGGTTTTAGCACTACTATTGAGTACGGCATAGTTGTGACTTTTTAGTTTTTCTATGTCTTCATCATTTACTCGCCATTCATCGACTAAGTCATGCTTGTTAATAAAACAAATTGATGGAATTTGTTTTATTTCAGGTATCGATTCTGAAATGATATCTAATATTTCAAAAGATTCTGGTTCTGTGCCATCAAGAACCCAAATTAGCCCATGAACTCCTCTTAGGTAATGAGCATAATGACCATCTTGTTCAAACCCAGCAATATCCCAAATAACCATGGATAATTCTATGTCGTTTATTAACACCTCTTTTGTGGAAATACTGACACCGACAGTGGTTTTATATTTATCTCCAAATTGTTTGCTAATATATTGTTTAACTAGGCTAGTTTTTCCTACTGCAAACCTTCCTATAAGGCATACCTTTTTAGCTAATTTCATTGTAAATCCGCCTTGCTTATTTGATTGAAATCAAATGTTACATTGAGTTTTGATAAATCTGGTTTGATAATATAATTAACACAGGGCTGTATTTTCTTAATAAGCCGCTTACTATCAAGACCCCTTTGAGTAAAAAAATTAATCGCTGACTGTGCCCGTATATCCGAATGTTGATTACTCGTTTTACCATAGCAATCACTTTCACCTTTTATTTCAAGGGTTAAAGAGTTGTTTCTATTAAATATTTTTTCTATTTTATCTGCTAATTTAGCGTATTGGGCACTGTTATCTTCAATTTCATTTGGAAAATTTATTATAGAAGCCTCTACTATATTTATTAATTTATCAGTAGAGTCTGAAATCAAGATAGCACTATCGTTTAATTTTATATGAGAATATTGAGATCGAATTTCTTTTGTTAGAGATTGATAGCTGTTGTAGTCAACAGTACCAGATATAGTGAGTGTATTTTGATCAAAGTGGTAGGCCATTTGTTGGAATTTATTTTGATACTCCTTTAGCAAATGAGCAATGGATTGTGGTTCTATATAACTCAACTGGTTATTTATACTACGAATACCATCGATTGCTGTGAGTTCACTCAATAAGTCTTCACTGGCAGATTTTTCTATATTACCAGTAAGCAGTAAATTACCATCAAATAGGTCAAAATTAATATTTTTATGGTTATCTAATAATATTCTAATGCGTTTCTTAATTATCACAGGATCTAATGAGATAAAGGCTTGTGTATTTAATACAATATTTGGGCCAATTAACTTAGTTGTATCAGCTCTAGGGTCTAATAGCCCAGTGATAATGTATTGTCCATCGGTCTGTTTTATGGACTTTATATATAATCCTTCGATGGACTGAGCTAGATTTTCTACGGCATTAAATTTCTGTCTTTTTTGGTAAGACATATAAATAAGTCCAGATATTAGTAAAACTATCCCAATAATCCATGGCAGCCAGTTTACTTTTTTTGGTGTATCAGAAATACTTTTACTTAAAAGGTGAGATCGCAAATAGACATCAAACTCTGGGTCCTGTTGATATTTTTCTTCTTGTGTGAGTAACTCTGAAAATTCGGCATGGATATTTTCTATTAATTGTTGAGATTTTTCTTTTAATCTCTCAGTGGCAGATCCCTTAATAACCGTAGCAAGGTAAGCTTTTGGGCCAAGAGAAATAAAATAACTCACATCTCCGATTGCGGCGCTTGATAAGCCTGATTCTGATGTTTGTAAAGAGTCCCCTATAAAATCTTGTATGGCTGTAAGCATTGCTGAGACTGCGTTATTGTCAATCAACATGTCGTTGTCGCCCACATGTTGGATGAGAAGTCCATTTTCTCTATTGATGACAAATAACTCTTTTACTTGATAACTAATGGTTTTTTTAAAAACCATTTCTGCATAAGAAGTACCGGCTTTAAATGCTTGCCAACGCCATTTAATGGCCTTTAATGAAAATCGTTGTTCTAAAACCCTGTTAATATCAGAGACAAATTGTTTAATACTATTAGTGACTGTTTTTCTTATGAGTTGTCCCATTATGGGTAACATTGAGTCTACAATTGATTGCTTGTTTTCAGTGAAAGCTTTGGTGACGCCCGTTTTGATAGGCTTTGCAAGAGCTCTTTCAAAGCCCTTATCTGTTTCTTGGGCTCTTTTTATCGCTCCAGATAAAACGCGTGAGATTTCTTGGGTAAATTGTTCTTCAGATAATATCTTTTGTTTTAGTTGAGAAAGAACCTCTAGTTCTTCTTTTAACAGTAAGGACTTGAGAATGTCGCGTTCACTACTCATTGGATCAATCAGCTAGTTTAGCTGCCAATTCATTTAATAATCCAGCTAGTTCCTTTCGGTGACTAGCTTTATTGTTAAGCTCGTTTAAACCAGATTGCAATTGATTTACCAAATCTGATTCTGTTTCAACAATCTTGTTACTCAAGCTCAATTCGAGAGACTTGAGTTCTTCAGTTTGACTATGAGCTAAATCACTGTTTTCAGAGTGTAATTTTTTGTTTGATGCATCTAATCTATTAGATAAATCGGTATTGGACTTGTTTAATTTCTCTGCTAGATCATTTATTGTATTTAACAATGTTTTTTCTAATTCTGAAAATCTTTTTTCAATGATCGCAATTTGTTCACCAAATAATATATTTCTAATTTGATCGACAGAATCTATGTTGTTTGGAGGATCTGACTTTTTATTGCTCATGAGACTGTACCTTGTTTTGATTAATTAATTTGTACCCTTGATGATAAATTGATACAAGTTTCCAACCATGTGTACCGTTTAATAATAATTTTTTACGTAAGCGGCTAATATGCGTATCAACTGTGCGTGTGCTAATTTCTGAGCTTTTAACCCAAATAGATTCAAGCAGTTGATCTCTAGAAATTAAGAGTCCTTCATTATTGAAAAAATATAAAGCTAATTCGTATTCTTTATTAGTAAGAGAAATATTTATATTTTTATAAGTGACTGTGTTAGATTCGTGATTAAATTTATATGGAAGAGTATTGGTTTCATTAAATGAATGAATGTTTTTATTCAATAACCGTCTGGTTACAGCTTTAATTCTTGCTTTTATAATCGCTTCACTTGTTGGTTTAATGATGTAGTCATCTGCACCATCTGTTAAGGCCGTAACTATATCATCTTCTGTGTGTCTGGATGTTAAGAAGATGACAGGAATATCTTCATATCGACTGCCCTTTAACCAATGTAATACATCTAAACCATCAACCACCGGCAGATTCCAATCTATAATGAGAATATTAGGTACTTTAAAAGGAATTTGCTTAATTAAATCTCTGGCCTTGTGAAAAACAGTGCAGTCATATTCTTCTAGCCAAAAAGCATATAATTCAGCTTGATCAATATCATCTTCTAATATATAAATATTCATTTGTTCTCAACTCTTACCTTTAAATTATCTAAGGTTATCAACTGTATTTGTTATTATTAGAATGATTCTAAATAATATTTAACATTCTCGCACTAAGAGGTTGATATTACAACATTTAATTATTTGACACTTGTTTATTTTATAATTACCTTCTAAGCAGTTAGGATTAATAGAGTAAATTTTCTTAGAAAAAAGGTATTTAAAATAACAGATTATTTTTGAAATATGGGTAAATTAATTTCAATAATAGCTCCTTGTGGAAGATTTGAGGCTTTTATATTTCCACCATGCTCTTCGACAATTTTTTTAACGATGGCGAGACCTAGCCCAGAACCCGAAGCCTTTGTTGTGACATAAGGTTCAAACAAATGTTCCAATATGTGTTCTTTAAAGCCATTGCCATTATCGCTAAATCTAATGATTAGATTGTTGTCAATGCGTTGATTAATGAGGGTTTCGATAGTTATTATGACATCATTATTATCAGCACTTTCTACAGAGTTTTTAATGAGGTTGTTTAATAGTTGAGAAAACCTGACTTTATCAATAAATAAAACAGGCTCTGGTTCAATTAATTCAAGGTTAAAGTTGATGCCAGCATGCGATATAAAATATAAATCGACAGCTTCTTTTATTAATTTATTTAATCCCTTAGGTTCTCTTTTTAAATCAGGAGCTTTAGCATAATCAGAAAAAGCATTCACTAATGTTTTTAAGTTTTCCACTTGGGAAACTATGGTTTGTGTTGAACGATCTAAAATATCTTTATCTTCATCTGGCAATTTATTTAAAAAGCGCAAACGTAATCGTTCGGCAGATAGTTGTATGGGGGTTAGGGGGTTTTTTACCTCATGTGCCAATCTTCTAGCGACTTCTGACCATGCGGCGTCTCTTTGAGCTTGATTGATAATGGTCTGGTCATCAAATACAACAACCACACCACCATCATTAAGCTCGTTATCTGGAATTCTACTGCCTCGGACCACTAAGACTTTTCTTAAGTCGTTTTCTGTTATGAGGGTTTCTTGTTGCCATTCTTCATTATGGTCGTTAAGTTTTGTTAAAATTAAATCAACGAGAGGTGTTAGACCAATATTTTTTATATTTAAATTTTTTATATTTTGATTGATGATATCTTTACTTGATAAATTCAAAATTTTAATGGCCGCAGAATTAGCCATTAATATTCTGTGATCATTGTTGATACTTAATACACCACTTGATAAATGTGATAAAACATTTTCTAAATACCATTGTTGGTTTAAGGCATCTGTTTGGGCCCTGTGAGCTAATGCACTTGACTCTGCTAATTGTGATGACATGGTATTAAATGATTGTACCAAAAATCCAATTTCATCTTTTGAGTTTATAGGAATTATTTGGCTGTAGTCTCCTTCAGAAATTCTTTTTGTGGCTTGTGATAGTAATCGGACTGGCGCAACCAGTTTTTTTGATGCAGAAAACGCCCATATCATTGCCAATAACATACTAATCATTAAAACCAAAGCAAGGATAATATTAAAGGATTTTTTAAGTTGTTCTCTTTGATATATTTGTTGTGTGTAGCCTATTGAAGCTGTTTCAATATTCTGTGCTAATTTTCCATATTCTGTTTGAATCGGAAAAACACCTTGTAAGAAACGATAGCTAGAAGAGACATTTAACACATTATCAATTCTTACTAAAGTACGAATTTGTAACTGATCGCCTTGATCTGGTGATGGCTCAACTCTTGCAAAATTAACACCGCTGCGGACATCTCTATAGGCAGATGGAGGAGGTAAGTTAGTGTTTAAATCAAAAACATCAAGGTTTGCTCGACCAATTATTTTTTCACTGGCTGAAATAAGCGTTAAGTTTGACGCACTAGAATCATCTAGGTACCTTTCAAGATAAATTGCTTGTCTTGGATTGTCTATTTCACCAAGTTTTTGTGCCA
>Ga0316204_10006789_pt1 | contig 17288 bp, 17 predicted proteins | sample 6monrhotite_MG_2_FD_205661 | JGI IMG/M metagenome (GOLD analysis project Ga0316204, IMG submission 205661) | Microbial mat bacterial communities from mineral coupon in-situ incubated in ocean water Damariscotta River, Maine, United States -... | ecosystem: Environmental > Aquatic > Marine >... | reverse complement strand
TCAAGGGCTATATGCGCTACGTGATGGATGGATTAAGCTTCACCATGCTAGATGAAACGCCCTGTGCGGAGCCGCATGCAGGGTGTTGTGGAAGCCGGGGGAGAAAAACCCCTGGCTATCCGATTAGGCATTTTTTAATTAAAGCAAACCATTTTTTGCAAAACTGAAATAAGATTCCTCGGTAATCACTAAATGATCCAAGACCTCAATAGTAAGCGTTTTTCCACCTTCAACAATGTTATTTGTAATATCTTTGTCTGCTTGCGATGGATTTAGACTGCCACTGGGGTGATTGTGCACAAGGATAATTTTCGGAGATTTTTTCCGAACAGCCAAATTAAATACTTCGAGTGGGTTTACTATGGCAGCCGATATACTACCTAAGCTTACTAGCTCTATGTAGGATATTTTGTTGCTAGTAGCTAAACCAATAACCCAGAAATGTTCTTTTTCCCTGCCGATACGGCTTTCCCTTAGAAGAATTTGCTGCATAATAGAATACATATCTTCTGGTGAGCCTATCTTAATTTTTTGGTCTTTTTTTAATCTGACATTCATAGTTATTTCTCTTTTGATGCCTAACGCCTACATCAGCGATTGCCGAAAGTGACGGTTTTTTGTGTGATAATGAGCGCCAGCGAATGACACAAAAAAACGGCGCTTTCGGCAATCCGCTGGATGTTCTTGTTATAAATTGTTTTTATTAAAACCAAGTGACGTAGCATCAATTATATTAAATGCATTCAATAATTTATCAGTAATAAGAACGTCATTATATGTCGGCTCAGTGACGCCTTGTGAGAATATATTCATAAGCATCTCTCGATCAGTTTCCGTTAAATTAAACCACCAATCTTCAGAAAAATATATATTTTCTATCATCGCAAATATGAAAATAGTTAATGAGTCAGCTGGTGATTCTGTTCTCAACAAGCTTTTACAGAGATAAACACAACTATTTTTTTGCGTCTCAAGCCATGATAGTAGAATATACCCAGTGCCTGAACTAGAAAATACATTTATCATCAAATAATCAGGGATTTGGTTAGGGTCTTCAGAGAAGGTTTGTAATTTGTTTCCTTGGAAGTCTAATGTAGGCCCAACGACTGCACTCGCCATAACTTTTGGCGCTTCATTTAAGGTGAATACTAAATGATGAATAGCGCTAAATTCATTACTCTGAAAGCATCTATCAAACTCTGATTTAATGTGTTTTAAGTCACTCGTCGTTAAATCATTGTTTGTATTTAAATACTTATGTCTAGATTGAATATATTTTTGATCATGTATATTTTTACCTTTATCTGTATTTTTTATGAAGTTCAATGTAGAAGACACTCTGTTTTTAACAAAAAGTTCTCGAGCAACAGATCTATACGCCACTAAAAAACAGTTTAGCTTAGTGATTTCGAATTCTTCATCTTCAATTGGTGAGAATAGAGATTTGTCATGAAATGAACAAAAACCTGTAAACGTTGACGCTTTGTTGATTCCTATTTTCTTTGGCTCTATCTTTAAATTATTTTCTGAAGTTGTTAAACATTTAAACGTAGTTAAAACGTGTCCTTCTTTAGAGATTTCTTTTAATGAAGAGCTTTTAGATACTGAATGAGCTTTAATTATTTTATCAGTACATTCATTCTTAAGTGAATCAGGGGCACTACACACTTTGTGGCCATAGAAGTTATTAAGTTGTTTATATATTTCTTCTTTATTTACAGGCTCGTCCGCCTGTCGATTTAAATGGCACTTTTTAAATTTCATACCTGAACCACACCAACAAGGTTGATTTCTTCCTAGTTTCACCTAATTCTCATTTTCTTTATAACGCCCGCATTTGCGGCTGGTTTGGAGCGCAGCGGAAAACCAGTCCGACAACATGCGCTTGTTATGACATACACTTCACACTCACTTTGTACTGCTCACAAAAAACCGCCACTACAATACCAATCACTGCCAGCAAGTGCTTGGAACATAGCTGTTTGCCATGAATTTCTATGCTGCCGAGAACGTGCTTGAGCTTCGAACTCTAGGTGTTGCTTTACTCCATCTAGCCCCAAAATCTCTCTATATTGACACAAGGTATCTCTTAAACAACCAATCTGGTCGCCAGCTTCATTCGAATATCGGGAGGCCAATTTAAAATCCCTGAAATGTGCCTGCACTCTCTCCTTAGAAATATCATCCCAATAAACCGGTGCCTGAATATAAAAACGGATTGTCGTAGGAACCGTTTGGATGACCTCTGCAAAAAGCCATTGATCATCAATAAAACTTTGATGATCAAAATAAGGATGCAGGCTCTGGGTACCTGCTGTGGTAGCGACAGCAGTACTCTTTCCAGTATTACAATCCTTACAGGATGGCACGAGGTTCAGTGGTACAACAGACAACTGAGGATATTTGGTTTTCGGTAGATAGTGATCCAACGTAGACGCTTGACCCATTCCACAAAACGGACACCGACCGAATGGCGCTCGCGATAATAAATGGTCATATATATCCCTTGCGGGCTTTGTCCTCCCTACCATATGGCTACTATATACTCCCTTGAGCTCCTTTTTTGTCACCGCACCTATGGCGATATCGTCATTCCCGCAATTATTAGGTAGAAGAGTGTAGAGCTGTTTAGCCGTAGCTCTTTGCTGATAATCGCCTGCTGCCACACAGATGTCATTGGTCAATGCAATTAAACGATTACGTAAATTTCCATTTTCAATACTATTAACACAAGTTTGATAAACTAGACGCGGGTCTTCATTAGGGGCAATCATAGCTCTCATTTTTCAGCCCCCGCTTGTGATTCCCTAGTCAAAACCATCGATCTTAGTATCGCTTTACCTTCAAAACCTAGTTGATATTGGTATTCCCGTTCTATTTCTTCATAGCTCTTACCCTCATCAACTGAGTTTGCCAATAACTCATGAAAACCAGATTTTGATACCTCTAACCCAAACACTTCTCGCGTTAAAATACCCACGTTCTCAGCAAAGGTCTCACTTTCCGGTCTATCGACATTTGAAACCAGTCGGGTTCTTCTGAGAATAGACACACATGATTTAGGAACCTCCTGCAATACGACTGGCGAGTGGGTAGCGATAATCGCTACGCCATTACGATTAACAAGCAAATCAGATAAGGCCCTGGTGAATGCGGAAAGTAATGGTGGATGAAGGTGGCTTTCTGGTTCATCAAGGAGAACTAAGGTTTTTTCTTCTACGGTTTCAACCAGCTTTGTAACGGATAAAAGTACAATGGCATGACCTGAGCTCATTCTATCAAACAGTATGGAGGCTATATCAGACAACTGCCGTTTGGTATCCGTTAAATCATTAGCATACACATCAGTGAGCTGACATAAGTCCATTTCGGCAAAATTAAAGTCCGATTCTAGCTTTCTGACAGCATTAACCCATCTATCTCTTTTAGCAGTCAATGAAAAACACAGCTTTAAACTGTTAGTAAAATCTCGACATAGGTCATCTTTATCTTTCAGCCCCCATTGATCTGGAGCTTGCTGAGTCACACGTTTTTTTAACCCAACATAGTAATAACGCATCCCTGCATTTGCATCAGGTTGATCAGCAGGGGGGGTAAAAGGATCAAATGCACTGAAAGATACAGAAACCACACCTGCAAAATAATCGTCATGGAGTTCGGCAGCACCTACCCATGGAGAGCGAGTGGCAAAAGAGCCTGTACTCTCCACCACACCTCTATCAGGAAGAAGGGCATCTACCATATTATTTAGCAGGGTTGTTTTTCCTACGCCATTACGGCCAATCAATATATGGATATTAGAAGAAGGCTTGGTATTTGGCTCTACTTGAAATTCAACCTTAATGCCAGAGTAACGATCGTTGGGAGTTTTTTCATAAAAGAAGTCATATTCTGTAAGTGCTGCCTCGCCGCGCAGGATTCTTCGAAACTGCTGATCTATAGTGGAGCGATTAACATTCCTCATTAATGAGGTATTAAAAGTTCCTTCATTCTCAGCAATAGCCAAGCGATTGGGATCATGAGTAACATCGCCTAGCGACGTTAGCACATCAACTGCCATTTCATTAGAAAGGCACTCTACAATGTTTTTATAGTAATCAGCATCCTGCCCCAAAGAATAAAAATTGTTTGGTAATACATTGAACTGCTGCGGGATCTGTTCTTCAGTCCAGCCCCCTTCTTGCCCAGTAAAGCCAATTTTTACGCTACCGATAGACTGCTTATGGCCTTGTTCATTAAAGACAGTGAGGCTGAATAGCGTCTTATGACCAAAATCATCCCAGTTATCAGATTGTAGATAGGCAGTATTGTGAGCCTGAGCGGGAAAGTGCCCACCCCGAGTCATCTTTTGAAATGTGATTGCCACTACACAATTTCCCTTTTATCAATATTCGAATGGAGACTGAAATACGAACTCGCTTTAAGTCATAACGCTTAATATACGGCGTCCGCCGGATATCGTGAAAATAGCTGCATGCGCCGGATATTGTCCGCTATGGGGTTGATATCCGGCTTACGCCGTCTATGTCTTTTTTTATATTCTGAATTTTTTCTCATAATGCGGTGATTATTAAGCACTTTTCAAACCTGTACAAGAGGCATGGATAAATATCCGGCGTACGCCGTGATATTGACGGTTTTAGGGGCTTTTACGGCATACGCCGGATATCGTCGGGATATAGGGTGAAAATACGGCTTTCTAATTTGTTGAAAATACAAGGGTTTAGTGCTTATTCAACCAATATCCGCCCAATATCAAGGCATACTGCTTGGCTTCATTATTTTCATACCATTCAATAATGCTGAAAAAGCATATTGTTACTGAATACGGTTTTTTTATTCGCTTTCACCGCATGCGGCATCCAACAGAAGCGCCGAAACCATAGATCTCCGAACTCCTCAGTTTTCTGGCTATCAACCGGCAAGTTTCTGCCTCTACCCAAAACCAAGTTTTCAATGCCTTGCTTTTTCTGCACAAGCAATAGCAATGGTGTAAACGTACTCCAGTAGTTTTTCGTAAGAAAATCCATCTTACCGCTTCTTTGCGATACGGCAGCGGCCTGCGATTGATGTAATCAATGGGGTCAGAGTAATTAATTTTCTGAAATAAAAGTAACGCCGACCCACTAACATAGAAAATCAATTACTCAACTGATCATTTTATCGTCGATCCATATTTTATTACTCTAACACCAGCACTAGCCCGTTTTTAGCAAATGCTGAAAACCTTTAATTGCCTTAAGCTCTGCTTTCTCAGTTTCTTGGGCCTTGTATAGATCCCAACGAATTTGAAGATTTAGCCAATAATCAGCAGATACATCAAAGAACTTGGCAAGCCTCAGTGCTGTACTTGGCGTCACCCCTCTTTTCCTATTTATCAATTCATTGACCCGTTGATACGGGACATGAATCGCATCCGCCAAATGTCTTTGGCTGATTTCCATTGGAAGAAGAAACTCTTCTTTTAACATTTCACCTGGGTGAATAGGTGCTCTATGGGTTGGAATTCTCATAATTTATACCTCAATTAATGATAATCAGTTATTTCTAAATCAACTGGGCCCGCTTCACTCCATTTGAAACAAGCTCTGTATTGCTCATTAATACGTATACTAAACTCCCCTTTTCTATCACCCGAAAGTGCTTCAAAACGGTTGCCCGGAGGAATTTTTAGCTCCTCTAGGGAAACAACGGAATCTAACTGATCAAGCTTTCTGAAGGCTACCCTCCAGAGTGATTTTGGGCATAACTTTCTGGCACCCTTCGTATTTTTGCCATTGAAGATGTCTTCTGTCGCCTGATTTTTAAATGAGACTATCACCCGTACATGATAGCACGGAACCCATGCTATGCAAGAATCGGCAACTACCTCAAATACCACCGCCACGCCATGCGTCATTTGACGTATGCCCCTGTGCTACATGACGGATTCTACCCCGGGCAGCGCGTCTATACACTCAGATGTCAAGAAAGCAGCCTGGGCAGATTCATCCGCTGCTTTCCCCTGGATCTTTGTTTTGTCCTTTAACCGGCCATTGGCCATAGCCACAGGAAATCAGAAATGCAAAAGAAAAATATCATCGGGAATTCACTGTTGCTGGGTAGTCTGCTTGCTACCGGCAGTGCATCGGTTCTGGCTGGCGGTAAGATCGCCATTGACGATACCCGCTGGATCAGTGTCGGCGCGGGCATTCGCACGTCTATCGCTTCGGTGAGTGATGCTGCTCCTGATGGTAGCAGCAGTGCCAGCAATTTTAACCTGGAGAACATGCGTTTGTATGTCGCCGGTCAAGCCACTCAAGATTTCAAATTCTATTTTGGCACCGATAAAATGTGGGATGGTGAATACGGCGTACTGGATGCCATCATTCAGTATGAGCCCAGCAAGGCATTCAACGTGTGGATGGGACGTATGCTGACCCCGGCCGATCGCATCGAAATGAACGGGCCTTTTTACGGCCTGACCTGGGGGCAATATACTGTCCCTCTTTATCCGTCAGACAATGATATCGGTAACGGTGCCAATGGCCTGGCCGGTACTTATGGTCGTGACGAAGGTATTACCGCTTGGGGTACATTGGGTAAGTTCCAGTACGCCGTCGGTATCTTTGATGGTTACAGTGGCCCGGAGAATCAGAGTGATGCTCCTCTGTATGCCGCCCGCTTCGCTTACAACTTCCTTAATCAGGAGGCCAATCCCGGCTATTACACCAGCAGCACTTACTTTGGTAAAGGCGGTGATATCCTGACGCTGGCCGTTTCGGCTCAGTCACAGGATGATGGCTATGGCACGGTCGCAGACTCCGGTTCATTTACGGGTTATGCCATTGATGGTTTGTTTGAAAAACCATTGAGTGGTGGTGCAGCGGTTACCGTCGAAGCCGAATACAAGTCCTTTGAGGTATCCACTGATGCCACAGCACCGGTTTTTTCCATGTTTGATGGTGATGCCTGGTTTGCCAGTGCGGCTTATTTGTTAGGTAACACCGGTGGCTCAGGCATGTATCAGCCCTATGTGCGTTACACCGACAACAGTCCTTCTGAGGGCGACAGCAGTTCACTCACGGAAGTGGGCGTCAATTACATCATTTCCGGACAAAACCTCAAGTTAAATCTGAATTTCACCAGTGGTGATGCGAATGCCAGTGGCCAAAAAGCAGCGACTGATGTCGATGCCATTACCTTCGGCATGCAATTCCAGATTTAACCTAAATTAATCAGTTAAACCGTAGCGAGAGTGACTAAGGTGCAGAAGATAAAGTGTTTTTCAGGTTATTTTGGACGAAAGCGTATCACCCATACGGTGAGTTCAACATGTTCTGAAAAACACTTTAGGTTCTGTGCCTTAGGCGCTCGCAGTAGGTTTAACTGATTAAATTAGGTTTAAGCACTATCGCGTTATACCGAACAGGAGAATAAATCATGATAAAAACAACGTTAAAAAAATTGGCGGTTGCCGCGGCAATCACCACGGCGTCAGTGGCTAGCACGGGTATGGTCTGGGCCACAGACACCATTAAAGTGGGTGTGTTGCATTCATTGTCTGGCACGATGGCCATTTCAGAAACCACACTGAAAGACACTATGCTGATGCTCATTGAGGAGCAAAATAAAAAAGGTGGGCTGCTGGGTAAAAAACTTGAAGCCGTTGTTGTTGATCCGGCTTCCAACTGGCCACTGTTTGCAGAGAAGGCCCGCGAGCTAATCTCCAAAAACAAGACCGATGTGGTTTTTGGTTGCTGGACGTCGGTTTCCCGCAAGTCTGTGTTACCGGTATTCGAGGAACTCAACAGCATTTTGTTTTATCCCGTGCAATATGAGGGTGAGGAGTCGTCGAAAAATGTGTTTTACACTGGCGCGGCGCCCAATCAGCAAGCGGTGCCTGCGGTTGATTATCTGATGAATGATATTGGTGTTAAACGCTGGGTACTGGCCGGTACGGATTATGTGTACCCACGCACCACTAATAAAATCCTGAAAGCCTACCTTCTTGCAAAAGGCGTGAAGGAAAAAGACATCATGGTCAACTACACACCGTTTGGTCATTCTGATTGGCAGTCTATCGTTTCTGATATCAAAAAATTCGGCAGCGCCGGCAAAAAAACGGCGGTAGTGTCCACTATTAACGGTGATGCCAATATTCCTTTTTACAAGGAACTGGGTAACCAGGGCATTTCTGCGGAAGACATTCCTGTGGTCGCTTTCTCGGTGGGTGAAGAAGAGCTTTCCGGTCTTGATACCAAACCGCTGGTGGGTCATCTGGCCGCATGGAATTATTTCATGAGCGTTGAGTCGGATGAAAACGACGCATTCATTGATGCCTGGAAAACGTTTATCAAAGATAAAGACCGTGTCACTAATGATCCCATGGAAGCGCATTACATCGGTTTCAATATGTGGGTGAAGGCTGTTGAAAAAGCAGGCACTACCGACCCTACTGCGGTGCAGGAAGCATTGATTGGTGTCAGTGTGCCTAATCTGTCTGGCGGTTATTCGGCGATGATGCCTAACCATCACATCACCAAACCAGTGCTGATTGGTGAAATCCAGAAAGATGGCCAGTTTGATATTGTCTGGGAAACCTCAGGGCTGGTGGCTGGTGATGCCTGGTCTGATTATCTGCCGGGTTCCAAGGATCTGATTGCTGACTGGCGCGCACCATTGTCTTGCGGGAGCTATAACGCTAAGACGAAAAAATGTAGCGGTCAGAATTATTAATCCATATTTTTTATGTAAATAACAATAATTAGTTCCCCCCGTCATTCCGGAAAAGGCCGGAATGACGGAGGAGAATTAACAATACAACAACAGTAATAACTTTTTTCCGGTTTATTTTAAGTGAGTGTATACATGTCGCTATCTGCAACGACCGTTCCGGTGAAAAAAATATTTTCACTGTTGCTGTTTTTTTTCATCTTGTTGGGCGTCAGCCAGCAGACCATCGCTAGCGAGGCTTCCACTGAAAGCACATTGGCGGATGCCTGGCAAACATTAAGCCAAAAAAGTTATACGCAAAAGGCCAAGGCTATTGAGGCCATTGCGCAACAGAATCCTCCCGAAGCCTTACCTGCGATGAAGGCCATGCTGGAAGGACTGTTGTATTATGCCAAAGGCGATAAAACCCTTTATTTTCTGAAAGAAATTGAAGATAACTACGAATTCACGCCGCTGTTTGATGCTGAATCAACAATCAATCCTGTACAACAGGAAAACAAACGTGGCTTTAAAAAAGTAAAAATCAATAATCGTTTGAGAACCACGATTCGCCAATTACTCGCGGCGATGCAGCTCAAACACGAAGACGCCGATATCCGACTGGCAGCCGTACAGGAATTGTTAAAAAACCCGGAAGCTGAAACGGCTACGCTGATTGAAAATGCCATCGGAAAAGAGACCGATAGTAAGGTCATCACGTCCATGCAAACGCTGCTGGCTATCATTCAATTAAAAAATGGTGACGAAGCCGCACAATTGTTGGCGATCAACACGCTGGCCAACAGTCTCAATACTTCGGCCATGAATACACTGACTGAGTATCAGGCACCCAGTAAAACACTGGAAAAAAAGGCCCAATCGGCCATTAATAAAATTAACGACAAACGTGATTTATACGCCAAGGCAGAAACCATTTTTTTCGGCCTGAGTCTGGGCTCGGTATTGGCCCTGTCCGCCATCGGTCTCGCTATCACTTTTGGTGTGATGGGTGTGATTAATATGGCTCACGGCGAATTGATGATGATCGGTGCCTATACAACCTATGTGATTCAGCTGTTAATGCCTGACAACATTGGCGCGTCGATCCTGGTGGCTATCCCTGCGGCGTTTATTGTCTCTGGACTGGTGGGCATCGCCATTGAGCGTGGTGTTATTCGCCACCTTTATGGTCGCCCACTGGAAACCCTGTTAGCCACTTTCGGTGTCAGTCTGATATTGCAGCAAGCCGTACGTTCCATTTTTTCTCCACTGAATCGTAGTGTGGAAACACCAGAATGGATGTCCGGTGCCTGGCAAATCAATGAAGTATTGGCACTGACCTGGAACCGCTTTTATATCATCCTTTTTTGCCTGGCGGTGTTTGTGGCGCTGATCGCGGTGATGAAAAAAACATCACTTGGCTTGCAGGTACGTGCGGTCTCTCAAAACCGCACCATGGCCCGCGCCATGGGCGTGCGCTCAAAATGGGTGGATGCGCTGACTTTCGGTCTGGGCTCCGGCATTGCCGGTCTGGCCGGTGTGGCATTAAGCCTGCTCACCAATGTTGGCCCCAACCTTGGTCAGGCATACATCATTGATTCCTTTATGGTGGTGGTGTTCGGCGGTGTCGGTAATTTGTGGGGCACCCTGGTGGCGGGTATGAGCCTGGGCATTATCAATAAATTGATGGAACCTTGGGCCGGGGCCGTGCTGGCAAAGATCCTGGTACTGATTTTTATCATCCTGTTTATACAGAAACGTCCCAAGGGCTTGTTCCCTCAACGTGGCCGGGCAGCAGAGGATTAGTGCGTGTTACTGATGAAAATATTAAAAAATGATAAACCCGGCATATGGCTGTTAAGTATTCTGTTGGTGGTAAGTATTGCCGTGCCGATATTAAATTTACTGGTGCCGGAGAGCAGTGCCTTTCATCTGTCGACTTACACGGTGACATTGCTGGGTAAATACCTGACTTATGCCCTGCTCGCGGTGTCCGCTGATCTGGTGTGGGGTTATCTGGGTATTCTCACTCTGGGTCATGCCGCCTTTTTTGCCTTGGGCGGTTATGCCATGGGCATGTATCTGATGCGTCAAATCGGTGAACGTGGTGTGTATGGTGACCCTGTACTGCCGGACTTCATGGTTTTTTTGAACTGGCAGGAACTGCCCTGGTTCTGGCAGGGTTTCGACCAGTTCTGGTTTGCTGCGTTGATGATCCTCCTGATACCCGGTGTACTCGCTTATATTTTTGGTTATCTGGCTTTTCGCTCCCGCGTCACCGGGGTGTATCTATCCATTATCACTCAGGCGCTGACTTATGCGCTGATGCTGGCCTTTTTCCGCAATGAAATGGGCTTTGGTGGCAACAACGGTCTGACTGACTTTAAAGATATTCTGGGTTTTGATCTGCGTGCAGACAGCACCCGCATCGCGCTGTTTCTGGCCTCGGCGGCTGCGCTGGCCATTGGTTATGTATTGAGTCGTGTTATCGTCAATTCGCGACTGGGACTGGCCAGTGTCGCCATCCGTGATGCCGAAAGCCGCAGCCGTTTTATCGGTTACCGGGTGGAGAATATCAAACTTTGGGTCTTTGTTTTTTCTGCCATACTGGCAGGCATCGCGGGCGCACTGTATGTGCCGCAGGTCGGCATCATCAACCCCGGCGAATTCTCCCCGCTGAATTCCATTGAACTGCTTATCTGGGTCGCCATTGGCGGTCGTGGCACACTCTATGGCGCAGTGATGGGTGCCTTGCTGGTGAATTATTCCAAAACCTATTTCACCGCTGCCCTGCCTGAGATGTGGCTGTATGCGCTGGGTGCCTTGTTTATACTGGTCACGCTTTACCTGCCCAAAGGCATTGTCGGCTTGCCGGGTTTGTGGAAAGCACGGAGTGCAAAGGCATGAAGGCAATACAGACTTTGCGTGAGTTTTCACGACGTGACCGGGTCTTTGATTTTCTGGTGCAGGCTGCCCCCCCCAAGGTTGATCTCAGCCATAACATCATTTTGTACCTCGAAGGCATCAATAAAAGTTTTGATGGCTTCAAGGCCATTAACGATCTCAACCTGTACATCGAGACCGGCGAACTGCGCTGCATTATCGGGCCCAATGGGGCTGGCAAATCCACGATGATGGATATCATCACCGGCAAGACCCGCCCGGACACTGGCCAGGCTTGGTTTGGTCAACGCCTGAACCTGTTAAAAATGGACGAACCTGAAATTGCCGAGGCAGGTATTGGACGCAAATTTCAAAAACCCACGGTGTTTGAAAACCTGAGCGTCTTTCAAAATCTTGAACTCGCGATGTCTCAGGACAAACGGGTCTGGCCACTGCTGGTGGCACGCCTCAAGGGTGAACAACGTGACTTGATTGATGAAGTGCTGCACATTATTGGCCTGACTGCACTGGTAAACGACCCGGCAGGAAAGCTTTCGCACGGACAAAAGCAGTGGCTGGAAATCGGCATGTTGCTTATGCAAAAACCGGCGTTGTTGCTGGTGGATGAACCGGTGGCCGGTATGACTCATCAGGAAATGGAACGTACCGCAGAGCTGCTGACTTCGTTGGCCGGAAAACACTCGGTTATCGTCGTGGAACACGATATGGATTTTGTGCGTTCCATTGCCCGCAAAGTAACGGTGTTGCACCAGGGAAGTGTGTTAGCCGAAGGCCGCATGGCAGACGTTCAGTCCAACCCACAGGTTATTGAAGTTTATTTAGGCGAATAGATCCGGTGAATAAAAAAGAAACTCAGATGTTAACCATCCGTGGTCTCAATCAGTTTTACGGGCAAAGCCACACGTTATGGGATATTGCGCTCGACGTGACCGAAGGCAAATGCACCTGCCTGATGGGACGTAATGGTGTTGGCAAAACCACCCTGCTCAATTGTATTATGGGCGCGCTGCCGCTGGCGTCTGGCGAGATTATCTACCGCGATACACCCCTGCACACGCTGCCAATGGAACAGCGGGCAAAGCTGGGTATTGGTTATGTGCCACAGGGGCGACAGATTTTCCCCATGCTCACGGTGGAAGAGAACCTGCAGATTGGTCTGCCCGCCCGGCCCGACCGCGCCCGTAAAATACCGGCGTTCATTTATGAACTGTTTCCGGTATTGAAAGAAATGCGCCAGCGCCGTGGTGGCGATTTGTCCGGTGGCCAACAACAGCAGCTGGCCGTGGGACGTGCATTGGTGATTGATCCCAAACTGTTGATTCTGGATGAGCCAACAGAAGGTATTCAACCCAACATCGTGGCGGAAATCGGTGACATTATCGGTAAGCTGAATAGAGAAATGGGCATGACGGTTTTATTGGTGGAACAGAAATTACCCTTTGTGAAAAAAGTCGCTGACCAGTTCTGCATTCTCGACCGGGGACGCCCGGTGGCTAAAGGTCAGGTGGATGAACTCTCCAAAGAATTAATCAAGGAATATTTGACGGTATAAATTCAGTATTGAAAAAACGGGAAGCAAACCTCTAACGTTGTGCTGAGCCGCACTTTGATAGTGTATTTCAATGGGGTAGGCGCTTTTTACCCCATTGAAATGTGCTGGCAAAGTGTCGGACTCAAGCACCTTATTATGCTATATTTTCATTCACCAATAACACCAAGATCATATCTTTGCAAGACATCTGTAATCTCATCTATCTCATTACGATAATCCACCACAAGCCCAACAGGCACTTCTCTTTCCTGCTCGTCAGAATATTCAGTTTTATTTGATGAGTAATAATACAATCCGTCTATAGGAGAATAATCAAACTCCCCTAGCAATCCCTCAACTTTATGCCTCGGACTACCAATTTCAAGGTAATTAGAAATAGCTGACAAACTTTCATAGTTTCTTGTTTTCTTATAATTTTCACTATGATATTCAACTGACTGATTCACGTTTTCGCATGACAAAAGAAAAAATACACAAACGATTACAGCTATTTTTAATAATGAATCAACTTGATGGAATGGCAAAACGAAATCATTTTTTTCGTAAATAATCAATAAACCCTTGTAAATCTCGAGCTGTTTTTTTCTGTACATGCATCAAGACATTAAGATATGAATACTTAAGCCCAACTTTTTCGCAACACTTTCTAATTCTGGATCATATTTTTTAGACCAGCCACCAGCACCTATTCCTATTTTTATCATTGCGACTCCTTTATTGGGCATAACGTTTTAACCAAGCTGCGGCACACTAAACTTGCAGGAAACAAACTCCGACAACGCCCGTCTGCTTGAGTGGCTGGTTAGCTTCCGAATCACACGATAATACTCCATTTTAACTGTTCACTTACTGATACTACTGTAAATTAAATTTCGATAGAACGAAAAACTTTACGGTTTTTTCAGCAGATTTACGCACTTCGCCGCCGATGATTTCTGAATGTAAAAGTGTGTATACATTCAGAGCATTCAACTGGTTCTCTCCACCACTCTCTTAGAATGGGTGCGTTAAGCTGCCTTGAATAAAACTTAATAAGCCCCAATAAAATCACTAAACTGCACATCGCCTGCTGTTCAAGGCGATGTGCATCCGATACCTACCATTCTTAATATACCCTCATCACTCAATATGAACTACTTGAACAATGCTCTCTATTTACCAATGATTATGGGAATATGCATTCACTTGGCAGCTAACGTTTAATCTGTGCGGCGCAAACGAAGCGCAGTATGGTTTGTGTCCGAACGAGCGCATTGTGTACGCCCAGCATGGGTATGAGCTTATGGGGTGTAAGCCCCTTGTAAGAGAACTTAAATTCAAGCACAAAACAAGCTCCGAGGAAACAATCCGCTGAATTCACTTTGTTAACTTTTTTGCGATTATCATCCCTAACTTAATTATGGAAAATATGATTAAAAAAGAAATGACCAATATTATAAAGAACATAATATCTGTAAGTTCTTCATCACTTGATGACCCAGTAAAATTTATCAACCAAACTACAAATGGTTCTGGAAACGTAAAAAAATAATCTGGGTATCGAAACCACAGATATGTAGCACAAAGACTTCCTGATATTATTATCAAAAATTTAAGATAATACTTATTCATCCACCTCATTTTACTGTTACCGTACCATAGGCTTCTAAGCCAGTTTCAGGAATGAATTCAGTTTTCGTTTTTTCTAATAAGGCTTTTATGGTTTGAAAATGAGACCATTCATTAATAACTATACAGCCTTGACTAACTCCTTGAGGCCCCTTTGGGTGAAGACGAAATAACCCTCTTTTCACTTTTTCGCAATAAGTTTTATCATCAATTTTGCTATCTATTGCATATAAAGCAAACCATTCATCACGGCCGGTGATAAAATCTCTTAGTGGCCCTAAAATCCCTCCTGATTGCCTATCAAATATATAGTATATTCCTGGTGGAATTGGTCCAAAACCCTCTATACAAGCAGAAACTTTTTTATTTATATGCCTAGCAAGACCAGAGTACGCGGGGAACGATGGAGCACCCATTTTAAAGCTGCTCATAGGTTTATCATTTAATTTAAAGCTGCAATCTATCATGAATTTTTCCTTTTGTTTAAAGCTAATGCTAGAGCTGTGCGGCGCAAACGAAGCGCAGCGTAGTTTGCGTCCGAACGAGCACTTTGTGTACGCCCAGCATGGGCATGAACTAATGAGGTGAAAGTCCTCTGTAGGAAGATCACCGTCGAAAACCCTGCTGTTAGTAGACGATAACGACTAGCGAATGGCAAGGGCCAATCCGTGAGGAGCGGTCTGAAGGAAGCCGGACGCAAATCTGCGAGCTGATGAACAACGACTCCATGGATGGAGGAGGTAGAGCGACGCAGGAAGCCAAAGCCGAGAACATCATATGAGGCGTAGGCTGAAGGCGAGATGGCACAAGACATCGAAGCCACGTGATCTAACGGCCACCGTAAATGATGCAGCAGTGCAGAGAAAGTTCATGTCCTTATCTGGGGAGATCTGCTTAACGGGCGATCGGTAATTAACCAGTGAGGCCACTGGTCGACCAAGCCTTGGCTTCTCAGCTTCCATCGACTGAGAAGAGCGAATAGATGGAAACCGATAGCGCTGATGGAAGCAATTCTGTTGGTGATTAAGCAGAAGTCAGCAGACGGCATAGTAGCCAAATGCCCATCGTAATGGATGGGACACGGTGAAGGCCTGAACCTGAAGATCAATGAGGAGTCTGTGCAGCTCAACTACCCCATGCCCGACCGGGTTAAGGGGCGTTGGCGCAAAAGCAGCAGCCAGCATTGAAGCAAGTCGGAGTTAATCGGCCAGCTTGCCTTAAACGTCTTTGGGAAACGCCCTGTGCGGAGCCGCATGCAGGGTGTTGTGGAAGCCGGGGGAGAAAACCCCCTAGCTATCCGATTATGGCCTATTTTTGACAATTTACTAACCCCCATCCCCCTTTCATCCCCATGAGCACCGGATCACATGGAGCACATTAGCACAGGAGCACAACTGAGCACGCGCCACCTCCTGTAACCCATTGATTTTAATGCACAATTAACCCAGAAAGAGTAATAGCTGTTACAACTCATATACTGAGTAGTAATATACAAATCTATTTGCGGATCAAGAAAAACTGCTTCCCTACTATTTAAAATATCGCAGAACCCACATAACTCATTGTTTTTAAATGATTTTAATGGATAATAGTAGTTATAGAAAACACCGGAGCCATGCACGATGAACGTAAAACAACGCAATACACGCGCAGCGAAAATGAAAAAGAAGTGGGTAGACCTACGAACCCAGTTTTGGCCGAACGTTGAAACTGAAGACCTGTGGAACCGCAAAGAACACGATGGCTTCACTACGTTACCGCGAACCATCCCGTATTTGCTCCAAATAATGGATGACTTAGCAGACAAAGGGAAGCCTGTATCAAGTGTATATCTTAGTTTGTGGTGCCGCGTATTTGATGAATCTGTACTCGAAATAAAAAGCGTTGAACAAATGGCTTTTGAAAGTGGCTTTAGCGGGCAAAGAGCAGTCACGACGTGGAAACAACGTATGAAAAAACTCGAAGAACTACGCTTTATTTCTTCAAATGCTGGAGCTAGCGGAGAATATAGTTTTGTTCTCATATATAACCCCTACAAAATAATTATAGAGCACAACAATAGCGGGAATATACAGCAAGCTAAATTTAATTCGCTATATGCACGAGCCCAAGAGATTGGCGCAATAGACCTTTTAACCGAGAGTAACTAGCCATGAAGAATATTGTTTTACAGCTGACCAAAACACTAGAAATCATCAATACTTTGGACACAACTAAGTTACTCGCAGTAAGCATTTTAATTCTTTCTGTAACTGGTCTCATATTTTCATTCAAAATATGACTTGCTGGAATCCGCGTAGCCATAACGCCGCAAATCACCGGCAAATTGGAGCAACGTGAGGCTTGTGGCATTCGCCACAAACGAACGTTGCGGAAATTTGTCCGCGTGAATTTGCAGGGAATAAGGGGACGCTACCCAATGTCATTAAGTTAAGCAATAAGCTATTGAATATGATATAGTTTATCCTGATTTTAAACAAAAAAAGGACGATAGCCATGAGCAAATTCTTGTATATTAGAAAAGACTTAT
>Ga0316204_10006788_pt1 | contig 17289 bp, 12 predicted proteins | sample 6monrhotite_MG_2_FD_205661 | JGI IMG/M metagenome (GOLD analysis project Ga0316204, IMG submission 205661) | Microbial mat bacterial communities from mineral coupon in-situ incubated in ocean water Damariscotta River, Maine, United States -... | ecosystem: Environmental > Aquatic > Marine >... | reverse complement strand
TTCTTATTCTGGTATTTGTACGCTGTTGCCTGATCGATTATTTGAAAAATGTCGCCTGAATCCATACAAATACCAGAATAAGAATAAGAATCTGAATTATTTTATCAGGTCTGTAATCCATGTGTGGTAGTTGATGTACTGCCAATACGTTCATACTCAGCGATGACCTGTGCACCAAGCAACAGGATAATCACGGCAGCCTCCAGGCTGAGCAAGATTATAATAACGGTCGCAAATGCACCGTAGACCACGTTCACCAGCGACAGGGTGGAGAAATACCATACCAGGATATGTCGTGTAATTTCCCAGAGCAAAGCAGCTGTGACACCGCCGATCAGGGCGTGTCGCAATGACAATTTGCCCACCGGCATGACCAGGTAGATCGATGTTAGCAGCAGGATCTCACCGACAATACCCAGCATATAGATCAGTGCAGTCTCAAGGCCGCTGAGCGACCAGTCTTGCCCCATCACCGTCACAGACCTGGTGTCGAGCGAATGCAGACTGCCACTGACTGTGCTGACCAGGAACATTCCAACCGCCAGTAACAGGATATAACAGTAAGGAATAATCGCCGAGATCAGGAAATGGCGACGATGGATCGCCACCCTGTGAAAAAAGATCACCGACATGGCATTTTCGAGTGCGGTAAAAGCAAACGAGCTGAAAAAAAGCAAAAGCAGGATTCCAAACAAACCGACCGTCTTCCAGTTTTGCTGAAATGCGCTGATCTGATCTGTCAGTGCATCAGCCTGGTTCGGTGCAATCAACACCAGGTATTCACGCAGGGTTTCGAGCAGAGGTTGAATTTCCTGGACCTGCGAAAGCCCGACTATTATGAGCGCGAACATCGGTACGATGGTCAACAAGGTGTAATACGCTACCGCACCCGAGAGTAGAAATCCCTGGTTCGCACTGAATCCGACTATCACCCTTCTGGTAAATTGCCATGGGTTATCAAGCACAAAGCGCACATGTGAGTCGACCATTTCGCTTATTTCAGAGATTTACATTGATTACCTTAAGAAATGAATCACTGAGTTCGCCGCGCCCTGCTTTATCGATGAGCTGCTCAGCCGTCTGTACAATCTCTGCCAATGGTCCCGTTAAAAATACCATGCCCAGCTCCAGTGTTACCCTTTTGTCTGCGACAGGATTTTGTGTATTGGGATGCTCAGGTTGAAGGAATACCATCTGTATTTCACCAACCTCATTTGGAATAGCATCACAGCCACCACCAGGCGCAACAAATGTGAAGAGTTCTTCCGGGTTATGGAAGCTGACATTCTCTTCTTTAAATTCCTGGTCACCGGCCTTTGCCGTAAATTCAACAGTAATGATGGATTGCATGGCGATCACCTTTTTCTTATTAGTCTCAACTACCTATACTATAAGAAAGGATTGCAGTCATCCAGAACATTAATTGACATATGGCAACAAATAGGGGTTTTTATGACGTAAAGCATCCACTCATTCATTAAGCCCCTTCTATCAGAACGAAACAAGGGCTTAGAAGATCGATGAAATTTTTTGAGGTCGTCGGTTACGCAATGGCATATAAATGCAGCAGAGAATAATAGCGAACCGCTAATTTACCCTTCATAACAGGGTCAGCGCTTTAATCAGCGCCTTTTCAGAAGTCTGAATCTCTTTATTCACATTGAGCAGGGTTGAAAGATCCAGTGAAGCCAGATGTATACCACTAATTTTTTTGTATATCCTGTCGGCAAACTGATGATGAAAATCCTGTGCTTTTTCTTTCAGTAGATATAATTCTTCATCGAGCACATCATATTTATGGCTTTTACCGAGCAGACCAAGAATCGTTGTATAGATCGCTTGCACCGGTTGCTTTAACTCATCAAAATATTTACTGATTATTTCATTATCAATGGTATAAATAGATTCCAGGTTTTGTTCGATATCTTTCAGTGATTTTGCCGAATAGACACCAGATCGTGCAGCGTTTAGGAGATTATCGACTTTTCGTGTGTCGCCTTCGATTTTTTCCTTATCTAAATCATCACCAGAATCATCAACCCGGATCTTCAGCGCATAACTGACTATCTCACCCTCGAGTTTTTTGATGGCGAGGTAATGTTCGAGCTTACTGGCAGAAGCTAAAACCCTGGGCAGATTAAACTCACTATCGATTACGCCTGTCGTTTTTGGTGAGATGTGCAAAAAACGTAAATTTAACCGTACCACCAGATAAAGTAGATGGCGCGTCTCCTGTGCTAATGCTTCCAGTGCGGCTTCGGTTACGTCTGCTGGTACGTTATGGATATAACGTTCTATATGCTGTTCATCCTCTTTGATCCAGCGCTCGAGAAAATATGTAAATTGTTTTATCAACGGTAAAAATAATGCGATACCGAACAGGTTAAACAGGCTATGGAAAGCTACCAGGGCATAAAGAGGATCACTGATACTAAGCTTTTCTATCAACCCCAGTAACGGGAACAGCGCAATGAATGCCAGCGAATCAATCGTTAAGTTAAACAGCACGTGCGCCATCGCAAGCCGTCGTTTGGCGACAACACCCTGCAGGCTACCAAGAAGTACTGTACTGGTGGTGCCAAGGTCTGCACCTATCACCAGTGCCGCCGCTGCGGGAAGCGGGATGATACCGGCATAGAGCGCACTCAGGGTTAGCATCATCGTCGCCGAGCTGGACTGGATAATGGCGGTAAGAAACACGCCAACAATCAGGTACACGATTAACGGATAACCGCTCAATGTATTGATATCAACATGCTCGGTCAGCATACCAGCGCTGTCTTTCATGAAGTCTAATCCCATGAGCAAGAAAGCAAGGCTCAGTATCAACTGGCTTACCGATCTCCAGTGTCCTTTTAACAGGCCGTAACTCAGGCCGCCTGCAGCAAGCAGTGGATAGATAAATGTGGTGAGGTCTAATTTAAAACCCAGCGTGGCGACAATCCAGCCGGTAAATGTAGTGCCCAGGTTAGAACCTAATATGATACCTATCGCATTGACCAGAGGGATAAGGCCGGCACCGACGAAGGCAAGCACGATCAGACCTACCAGTGAACTACTCTGCACGACGGCAGTAGCTATGATGCCGCCGAAAGCTGAGCGTACCGGTTTATCTGTAGAATATCGAAGAAAGCGGCGGAACCGTTTGCCGGCAAGCTGCTTTAGAGCTACCTCGAGATGATTCATAGCAAACAGGAACAGTCCGAGGCCAGCGACTAGCTTCCATAGATCGAAATAGTCATTCATCGGGCAAAGCCCTGCGTAACCGGCCTGTGTTTCTGGCGTAACTGCATAACTTTAATCTATCACATTACAGATTTCTTCAGTATTAGTGTTCATACTCTAATAAGTTAAGTATAACCACAAATTCATGTGTACCTGGTTTTGCACCGGTGAACTACTTTGTTGAAATCGAGAGAGAAGTTCCGCAATATAATCTACTTATGTCAAAACTGCCCATCAATGACGTCATATCAGAGATTCAAGATACCTTAGGTACAGACAACCGCGTTGTACTCCAGGCGCCACCAGGTGCAGGTAAGACCACCATGGTGCCAATCGCTCTGCTTGACCAGCCCTGGCTGCAGGACAAGCAGATCATCATACTTGAACCGAGACGGCTCGCCGCACGTAATGCCGCTGCACGCATGGCGTTTTTATTAAATGAAAAAATCGGTCAGACAGTCGGTTACCAGATCCGCCAGGACAGCTGTTATAGTCAACAGACAAAAATACTGGTAGTGACCGAAGGTATTTTAACGCGCAGATTGCAGGCTGATCCTGAACTGAATACAGCAGCGCTGGTTATCTTTGATGAATTTCATGAACGCAGCCTGCATGCCGACCTATCCCTTGCGTTATGTTTGCAGAGCCAGCAGATAATACGCGATGACCTGAAGATATTGGTGATGTCTGCCACGCTTAACACCAACGCGATCTCTGACTTACTCGACGGCGCACCAATCATTCAGAGTGAAGGGCGCAGCTTTCCCGTGGAAGTACGGTATACAGATTCACCGGTCACGCAATCGGACAATCAGCAGCTGATCAAAAACCTGGTCAGCACAGTGAAACAGGTCATCAACAATCATGAAACAAGTTGCCTGATCTTTTTGCCGGGTGTCAAAGAGATCAACCAGCTATCGAGCGCGATCAAACAATACCTCGATACTGAATCTATCGATAACATCCTGCTCGCCCCCCTGCATGGCAGTTTAAATAAACAGCAACAGGATCAGGCTATCAGTCCACCGCCAGAGAATACCCGAAAGATAGTACTGGCGACGAACATAGCTGAGACCAGCCTCACCATTGAGGGTATCGGCTGCGTCATCGACTCGGGGCTGGAGCGCATACTCGAGTATGATCCATCATCCGCCATGAACCGATTAAAAACGCAGGCCATCTCACAGGACTCCGCAGAACAGCGAGCTGGTCGTGCCGGGCGACTGTCTGCTGGCGTGTGTTACCGCCTGTGGACAGCCCAACAGCAGAAGCGCCTGATAAAACATCCATTAGCGGAGATCCTGCATAGCGATCTGTCGACCCTGGTTTTAGAGTTAGCGAACTGGGGCGTCTCACAGATCGATGAACTGCAATGGTTGGACACACCACCAGCAAGTGCGATAGAACAGGCAAAAAAATTATTACAACAACTCAATGCCATCGATGATTCTGGCAAGATAAAACAGCATGGCCGTGACATGCTGCGACTTGCTACGCATCCGCGACTGGCACACATGATGTTGAACGCAGCAGAACTTGGGCAGCCTTTCCATGCCTGCCTCATAGCGGCTGTCTTAACAGAAAGAGATATTTATCAGGCGGGTGTAGAAAAAAGTTACGACATTCATCAAAGGATAAATATACTGCAAACCACAAAATCATCCGGAAGTAACCAACAGCACGGCATAGACTCGCAACAGTGCAGGCGAATCAAACAAAGTGCAGATGATCTTTTTAGACGGCTCAAATACTTTACAAAACAGCAGAACACAACCCCATCGGGTGCGCATGCAACCGGAACCAGTGATGACTTAACAGGCGTGTTGCTGGCTTTTGCCTATCCTGACAGGATCGCTAAACAACGCAAGAGTAATGATACCCGCTACTTAATGAGCAACGGCAAAGGCGCCATCATCCCCACTCATCTGCAACACCACCTATACGAATATCTTGTCATCGCCAGTCTTGATGCGAAACAGCGAGAGGCAAGCATCTATCTTGCTGCAGAAATCACCACGCAACAGCTTCAGGACTATTTTGCAGACGAAATAAAACAAGCAGAAGAGATCAAATGGAATGAGACCCTGCAACGCGTAGAAGCAAAACAAACAGCAAGCATTGGCAAACTCATTCTGCAGCAGAAAACTGTTCCCCCTCATAACAAGGAAGCCCTGCAACATTGTTTGTTGCAGGCGATAAAGAATACCGGTCTGCATGTCCTAAACTGGAGCCCGCAGGCCATCAGCTTGAAACAACGCGTTCAGTTTATAAATAACAATATTGGCAATGATGCTGTATTAAAAAAGCAGCTCGGCGACCTCGATCTGCCGGATTTTTCAGAAGCAGGCCTGTTACATACTTTACCTGAATGGTTACAACCATACCTGACTGATGAAAACAGTTTCAGACAATGTCAAAAGCTTGACCTGCAAAAACTACTACTCAACCAGCTAAGCTGGGAACAACAGCAGCTCATCGACAGGTTAGCGCCAGAAAAGATCACCGTACCCAGTGGCTCTGCCATCAGGATCGATTTCACTGACCCGCAATCACCGGTTCTCGCCGTCAGACTGCAGGAACTGTTTGGTTTATATGAAACACCAACATTGCTAGATGGGCACATCAAATTGATGATACATTTATTATCACCGGCACGCCGCCCCATGCAGGTAACACAGGATTTAAACAGCTTCTGGCAAACGACGTATCATGAAGTCAAAAAGGAGTTGCGTGGAAAATACAAAAGACACTACTGGCCCGATGATCCCCTGACAGCACAGGCCACCAGTAAAACCAAGAAACAGATGAACCGATGAAGATTAAAAGCCTGTTATTTTCAGATCCACTTGGCATATCTGAAGACCATCAGTTAGTCAGCTGGCTGTTTGTTAAGTTTTTAGCGATCATATATTTTGCTGCTTTTTTATCGATCGCAGTACAGATACCCGGACTGGCTGGTCCCAACGGTATCCTGCCATTCAATGAGTTCTCCGACCTTGCTTATCAACAACGGGGTTATCAGGCATTTATATACTTGCCAACAGTGTTCTGGATCAACTCGAGTAATCTTGCTTTACAGGCTGTAGCTTATGCCGGCTGCCTGTTTTCCATTTTATTATTGCTCGGGCGTGAGAGTAAAAAGATGCTCGTGCTCCTGTTTATCGCTTACCTTTCGCTGTTCCACGCCGGTCAGATGTTCATGACCTTTCAGTGGGACACGTTGCTGTTGGAAGCCGGTTTCCTTGCTATATTTTTGACTGCAGGCCCGAGCCACCTGGTAATCTTTCTATATCACTGGTTACTTTTTCGCCTCAGGTTTATGTCGGGCGTTTCAAAGCTGGTGAGTGACGACCCTGCCTGGGCAAACCTGACCACGCTTAATTATTATTTTGAAACACAACCTCTACCACATGCAGGCGCGTGGTACTTCCATCAGCTGCCAGACTGGTTATTGCAGGCCGGTGTAGTATTTGCATTTTTCACAGAACTTGTCGTTCCATTCTTTATTTTTCTGCCACGTAAATTCAGGATCTTCGCTGCAGTGATAACCATCATCATGCAGTTATTGATCATAGCGACGAGTAACCATAACTGGATAAACATTCTCACCATAGCCTTATGCCTGTTCTTACTGGATGATCGGCTCATCCGAAGAATTCTTCCAGATGCCTTTTTGCCAGGCGAGATAAAACAGTCTGATGTTAAACAGAAGACTGCATATATACTGCCCATCTTTGCTGTTTTGATCATCACCAGCAGTATCACCGTATTTCTCAGGTATATACCAGAGATAAAAGTACCCGGCGCTATCAGGCAAGCTTCAACAGTTGTACGTTCATGGGGGATCGGCCATGACTTTCATGTCTTCCCAACCATGCAGACCGAGCGTCATGAATTACAGATAATAGGTTCGTATGATGGTAAAGAATGGAAAGCCTACCAGTTTAAATACAAACCGGGTCCTATAGAACAGCGGCCCAGGTTCAACGTACCTCACCAGCCGCGCCTGGACTGGATGATATGGTTCGTTCCACCGCAATTCCCGGAGTTCATGTACTGGTTCGACCGATTTATCATAAAGCTGGAACAGGGCTCACCCGAGGTGCTTGAATTACTGGCACATAATCCATTCCAGGAAGGACCACCCCGGTATATCAGGGTGCAGGTTTTTAAATACGAGTTCACCAATCTAAAAGAAAGAGAAGAAACCGGCCATTGGTGGAAGTATGAATATCTAGGATTGTTCCCTGATGTAAAACCCAGAAGACCTTAAAATTTCAATAATCTGAGCTGATATATACTACCTAATGACCATCCTAGGAAAATCCTTCTTTAATCGCGATGCATGCCTGGTAGCACAGCAGTTGTTAGGGAAGATAATTAGGCGAAAATACCAGGGGTACTGGCTGAGTGCCCGCATCATCGAAACCGAAGCTTATTACGCCGAAGAAAAAGGTAGCCACGCCTCTCTCGGTTTCACAGAAAAGCGCGGCGCACTGTTTATGCCATCCGGTACGATATATATGTACTATGCCAGGGGAAAAGATTCATTGAACATAAGCTGCAAAGGTAAAGGTAATGCTGTACTGATAAAATCTGCATTCCCATATGCAGACACAGACGACGCTCGTACATTGTCAACAATCACCAGCATCATGCAACAGTTAAACCCGACAGTCTCGGGTGGTACACGTCAGGTTGAAAATTTGTGCTGCGGACAGACACTTTTGTGCCAGTCACTAAATATAAAAGTCGTAGAATGGGACAAGAAACAATTCGATGAGAAGTCTTTCTATTTAGATGATGCTGGCATATCACCGGATAAAATCATTGAAACAACACGAATGGGTATTCCAGCTGGACGAGACGAACACTTGATGTACCGTTATATCGATTATGACTACGCAGGTTTCTGCACAAGTAATCCTTTAACCAAAAGAAACTGGAGTGAAGACATAAACTACAAAATACTGGATAAATAAAAACGAAATATTTATAAGGAGCTAATTATTTAGTCATTCACTGATTAATCTGATCTCTTCGCCATTAAACTCAATAATGTCACCGGCAACCATCTTTTTACGCTTGCGGGTTTCGACTTCACCATTAACGATCACATCACCCGATTCAATCGCTAATTTAGCAACACCGCCACTCGGCACCAGCCCTTCAAATTTTAAGATCTTATAAAGCTCAACTGGCTCTATTTTTAAAACGACTTCACGCATATTCAGGCCACCATCTCTTTTTCTTCTTCCTGCTGCAAATTCCACAGGTGTGCATACAGGCCTTCTTTTTCCAGCAACTGCTGATGCGTACCCTGCTCTACGACCTTGCCTTTATCCAGCACCACGATATCATCTGCATCGATTATGGTCGAGAGACGGTGTGCGATAACCAGCGTGGTATGTTTCTCAGCGATCTCTTTTAATGATTCGAGGATCAACTGTTCTGAATGTGAATCCAGTGATGACGTCGCCTCATCGAAGACCAGGATACGGGGATTTTTCAGGATGACACGCGCAATCGCTACACGTTGTTTTTCACCGCCTGAAAGTTTCAGGCCGCGTTCACCGACGACGGTCTGGTAACCATCAGGCAGACTGGTAACAAAGTCATGAATATTCGCATGTTTTGCTGCCTGCTGAATTTCCTCATCGGTGGCATCAAGCTTTGCGTAACTAATATTATGATCGATGGTGTCATTAAACAGTACCGTGTCCTGCGGTACGATACCGATGTTATCGCGCAGGCTCTCCTGGCTAACCGTTTTGATGTCCTGGCCATCGATAAAGATCTGACCTGATTCGACATCATAAAACCGGAACAACAGGCGTGCCAGTGTTGACTTGCCTGCACCTGAAGGACCGACGACGGCGACTTTGTGACCGTGTGGGATTTCAAAGCTCACCTTTTCGAGTATTTTTCTTTCCTTGCTGTAATCGAAACTGACGTTTTCAAAACGGATGATGGCATCACTCACCTGCAGCTGTTTCGCGTTATCGATATCTTTAACTTCTCTTTCGGTATCCAGTAACTTCAGCATCATGTCCATGTCCGCCAGTGCATATTTTAATGCCCGGTAAATAATGCCGAGGAAATTCAGCGGAATAAACAGCTGCAGCATCATGGTGTTTACCAGCACCAGGTCACCTAATGTCATGTTGCCATCGACCACGCCCTGTGCGGCAAAAATCATCATCAGGGTGACACCAACCGCAATTACGGCGCCCTGGCCAAAATTGAGTAATGACATCGAAGCCTGGCTTTTTACTGCCGCGCCTTCCCACTGATCCAGCGTTTCGTCGTACTGTTTTAATTCGTATTCTTCGTTATTGAAATACTTAACGGTCTCATAATTCAACATGCCATCAACAGCATAACTGTTAGCTTTTGATTCCTGCCGGTTCATCTCGTGCCGGAAATGCATACGCCAGTTGGTTACCAGCAAGGTAAAAGCGATATAGAGCGCAACGGTGGCAAAGGTAATAAAAGCAAAATGCGGCTCATATTTTCCTAGCAGGATGATAGCGACGAAAGCAAATTCTGCTGCAGTAGGGAAAATATTGAACACCAGGTAATTTAAAATAGAGCTTAAACTGTTGGTGCCGCGCTCAAGGTCGCGGGTGACACCACCGGTTTTTCTATCCAGGTGATATGACAGTGAAAGTGAATAAAGGTGTTTGAGTACACGCCGGGAAATGCCGCGCATAGCATGGTAGCGAACACGGGAGAAAATAGCATCACGCAGTTCATTGAACAGGCTGGCCATCAATCTCAGTGCACCATAGACTAATAACAGCAACAGTGGCAATGTCAGACTGGCCGATTCTACGTTATCCATGGCTAATAGCTGCCTGCTATCGAGACCATCGACAATGTCTTTCAACACCAGAGGCATACCGACAATAGCGATCTTGGATAAGATCAGACAGCTTAAGGCTAGAAATACTCGACCTTTAAAATCCCAGATATAAGGAAATAATCGTTTGATGTTCTCAAAATCTTTACGGTTACCGTGAGGTTCTGCTGTCGGTCTATCTATCATTTATTTTGAAGTATCAGCGTGTTATAGGTTAAAGTTCGGGGCATGATTATATCGAAAAAGCCATCTCTCTTTTTGCCAATATTGGCTTATTTAACTATCGGTTTACTTGTTACCTCCTGTGACGATAGCAGTGACACGGCTATCAGCAATAAAAGAGCGCAGCAGACATCACATCGTGTAGAAATAATCACCGTGGAAAACAAACCGGTGTTTCTGACGCAGACCGTCTCCGGTACACTCGAAGCCGTGACGAAGATCCGTTTATATAACGAAGAAAGCGGCCGTATCGTCAAACTGCCCTATCATGAAGGTGATTTTGTTAAAAAAGGCAACTTACTGGTGCAGCTCGACAACGAACTGTTGAAAACCGATGTTGCCAAAGCAACGGCCTCGAAAGAACAGGCAGAAGTCGACCTTTCCCGTGTAAAGAAACTGTTGCCTAAAAAAATATCTACCGAAGAAGAAGTCGCAAAGGCACGAACGGTACTGGACCTGGCAAAAGCGGAAGAAAAACGTCAGCTTACCCGTCTGCAGCGTACCACAATAAAAGCACCGATCGATGGTTTAGTAACCAAACGGTTATATGAACCCGGTGACCTGCTTGCACAGCAGTCACATATACACAGCATTATTGATCCGTCATCACTACGGCTTAAAGCCAGCCTGGCAGAACGCTGGATTCCACTGGTCAAACCAGAGCAACCAATCACGCTACGTATAGATGCACTGGGCGACAAAGCATTCACGGCTAAAATCGTCCGCATACATCCAACCATCAACGCCAGTACCCACAAAGGCATTATCGAAATCCAGCTCAAACCGGTACCCGACGGTGCAAAAGTCGGGCAGTTTGCCCGCGCCGAGATCGAACTCAGGGCAACTGACCGGCTCGTTATACCGGTACACACTGTACATTACGAACCAGAAGGTGCTTACGTGTTCCGCGTCATTGATGATAAAGACGGTAAAACGATTGCCGAAAAAGTCTTTTTTGAACAGGGACAGCAATTTGGCTCAATAACTGAAGTGTTATCTCAATTACACCCCGGTGACAGGGTTGTCAGCCGTGGTTACCTCGGCCTGCGAGATGGCAAGAAAGTAAACATTGCAGGTGCAGATACAAGTACTTCACAAGCGGAACAGCAGGAAACAGTTAAGCCGTAATGAAACATCGATTTCGTACTGGCGGCATCGCCGCCTGGTCAATTCACCATCCTGTCGGTGTCACCATGCTGACCCTGACTATCGTTATCCTCGGTTTATTTTCCTTCAAGCAGCTCGGCGTTAACCTGTTACCGCACATCATTGCACCAGAAGTCCGTGTCAGGATCATGGATCCGGGTGTACCTGCGAGCATCATGGAAGACCGGGTAACCCGGCAACTCGAAGAACAGCTGGCCATCACCGAAGATGCTATTGCGGTTGATTCTCAAACCAGCGAAGGACGCAGTGCTGTTGGCCTGAGCTTCCCTTATGGTGTTGATATCAACAACGCGCTGCGTGATGCCAGCATTCGTCTTGATCGGGCAAAACGCTTTTTACCGGAAAATGATGAAGCTCCAGTCATCTACAAACGTGATCCGTCGCAAATTCCGGTGATGGAACTGGTGGTCAGCTCTGACAAACTCAATTCGGTGGAGTTACGCACATGGGCTGATTACACTTTCTCTAAATGGTTTTTAAACTTACCCGGTGTGGCAGCGGTAGAGGTCGGCGGCGGCCTGGAAAGAGAGATACAGATCATTCCTGATCAGGAAAAACTGGCGAATATCGGGCTGTCATTGCAGGATTTTGCACAACAGATTGATAAGCAGAACACCGATTCACCCGGTGGCAGGATGATTGCCAGGCGCCAGGAGATAACTACCCGTTCTGAAGGTCGTTTTAGCTCGCTGGATGAGTTGAAACAATTACCCTTGCAGCCCAGTAAAACTGTTGCTGATGAAGGAAGCGGCATCGATGACACCATCCGTGTACAGGATGTCGCCCAGGTCGTCGATAAACATAAAGACGAACGTTTACGTATACGTTTAAACAAGATACCAGGTGTAAAACTCTCTATTCAGAAACAGCCGCAGGCAAATACCATTGCCGTGGTCAACGAGGTCAAACACCGCATCAAAAACCTGCAGGTACAGAATGCCATTCCCGAAGACATCAAACTGGCAGTTGTCGATGACCAATCTTTGTTTGTCAGACACTCGGTCACTAACGCATCGATAGCGGCTGCCAGTGGCGCCCTGCTTGCGATGTGCGTTATCTACCTGTTCCTTGGCAGCTTGTTACGTACTCTCATCATCGGCACTGCCATTCCAATCGGTATCCTGGTGACATTTATCATCATGCAGATTTTCGGCCTCACCTTGAATATCATGACCCTTGGCGGTCTGGCACTGGGCATGGGGCTGTTGATCGACAGCACCATCGTTATGCTGGAGAACATCACCCGACATCAGTCGATGGGAGATATCTCTGACGATGACGCCATCAATGCTGCTATTGAAGTAAACAGCCCGATAGTTGCCTCTACCAGCACTAACCTTGGTGCCCTGTTACCGTTTTTATTTATAGGCGGCATGTCAGGACTATTGTTCCAGGAACTCATTATTACCATTACATCAGCCATGCTGGCTTCGCTGGCCGTTGCCATAACACTGGTGCCTGCGCTGGGAGCAAAAGTACAATACAAACAAACCAAAGATAGGACTATCAATAAGATAGTAAACTTATTTAAAGTAAAATATACTAATAATGCAGATCATTTTCTGGGCAATCCTGTTAAGACACTAATCATTTTTTGTCTGCTGCTAAGCTTTGCCCTCTATCAGATAAACATAACTAAACGCATCGAACTGCCACGTGTCGACGAAGGAAAAGTATCACTCTCGGTAAACGGAGATGCCGGCATGCAACTCGAAGAAATGGACAGTGCGGTTGATCAAATAGAAGAACTACTGTTGCAACAAAAAGAAGTCGACACCCTGTTCACCATCGCCGGCGGCTCAATTTTTGGCCGTTCTGAATTTGAGAATAGCAGTCACAGCTCGATTAAAATACAGCTGGTACCCTCGGATAAGCGTTCGATGACGAGTGATCAATGGACAAAATATATCAAAAAGAAAATTGATGCGCTTAACCTCACCGGCTTTAAAGCTCATCTTCGTGTACGGGGTGTACGTGGCTTACACCTCGCACGTGGCAGCGATGACGTCAGCATACATATACGAGGAGAAAACCTGGACACCTTGCGAGAACTGGGTGATCAGGCGGTTAGCTTGCTAGAACCTGTAGTCGGCTTAAAAAATCTCACCCACTCTTATGAAGAAGTTAAGGCTGAGCTCAATATACGGATAGACCGTCAGCGTGCTGCTGAATTTGGTGTTGATGCTTCAGTCGTAGGCAAGGCGTTAAAAATTGCGCTCGATGGAGAGATTATCAGTAATTACATAGAAGGCGATAAAGATTTTGATATTCGCATACGCCTGCCTCGCGCCAATAGTTATAACCCTAACGTACTGCAGAACCTGATGGTCGATTATAAAAATGGCAATGCGATACGACTAGGTGATATCGCCAACGTCAGCCGTGCACCTACAGCCAGCCTTATCGTCAGAAGCCATCAACAACGCATCGTTGAAATTGCTGCCTCTTATGATCCTGAATACAGCCAGACAAAAGTACTGGCTGAAGTACTGGCAAAACTTGAGGGTCTTGAATTGCCGGACGGTTACGTGCTCTACGATAACGATACCAACAAAACACTGGAGGAAGGCCAGAAAACCGGATTAGCTATTTTGCTGCTTGCCATATTTTTAGTACTGGTGGTAATGGCGGTGCAATATGAATCTCTGCTTAATCCACTGATCATCATGATCAGCATCCCTTTTGCAGCCATTGGAGTGGCTATAGGCCTGCTGATTAATACTGAGATGAGCCTGTCCATGCCAGTCTGGTTAGGACTGATCATGTTGACCGGTATCGTGGTGAACAATGCAATCGTGCTTGTCGAGCAGATAGAGATCGAACGTGAAAAAACAGGTTTACTGATCGAATCGATAAAAAAAGCTGCTGCTTTGAGACTTCGCCCTATCTTAATGACCACCTTGACCACCGTATTTGGCATGATGCCACTGGCCATCGGCCTGGGTGAAGGTTCTGAGATGTTGCAGCCGCTGGCATTCGTGATCGTCTGGGGACTGAGTTTCTCTTTATTTGTCAGCTTGATACTGGTGCCTAGTCTTTATGCATTATTCCATCAACAGAAAGTAAATAAATAATCAGCGGATTATCAAGACCACTCACTATCCTTCATCCAGACCATCAGGTCTTCACTCGGCATCGGTTTCGCCATGTGGTAACCCTGTGCATAGTCACAACCCATCTCAGACAGTATATCCAGTGTTTTTTCATCTTCGACACCCTCTGCGACAATCTTCAGATCCAGCGTGTGCCCGAGATCTACCGCTGCCTTGACGATACTTTCGTCTTTTTTGTCACTCGCCATATTCATGACAAATGATTTATCGATTTTAATTTCATCAGCCGGTAGGTTTTTTAAATATGCCAGCGAAGAATAACCCGTGCCAAAATCATCGATAGAAACGCCAAATCCGAGCTGGTGAAATTCATTCAGTATTTCCAGGCTTTTCTTCGGATTCATCATCATCGCGCCTTCGGTCACCTCTAACACCAGACTTGCTGGATTGATCGCCCAGATACTTACCGCATTAGCGACGATCTCAACGATGCTTCGATTAGTTAATAATGAAGGTGAAAGATTTACCGCCACGCTGAATTCAGGGGAGATTTCCTGGTAACTGATACACTGCCTCAAGGCACCATTCAAAACCCAGCTGGTTACTGGTACCAGTGAACTGCTTCCCTCCAGGATATCGATGAAATATTGCGTATTAACGAAGCCGTATTTTTTACTGTTCCAGCGGATCAATGCTTCACCGCCGTATAGTTTCCTGCTCTCCAGTTCTATCTTTGGCTGGCAGAACAGGCTGAACTCATCATCATCGAGTGCGAACTGGATCTCATTCTCCAGCATCAAGCTTGGAGGCAGATCACTGCTCGTCACCTGGTGTAACAGGTAATCTTCGTTGTTCTTCTCAGCCTGTTGTAAAGCTAAAGTTGCTGCATGTAACAGCTCATCGAATGTAGTGCCATGATCAGGTTTTGCAGAAACACCCATCACCACCTTTGGTGATATCTTCGAACCATCGATATCAACAGCATGTTTGAATTCTGAAGCAATCTTGTTTGCAGCAAGTAACGCATGCGCGGTATTGTTCAGTGCAGGCAATAATACAGCGAACTCGTTATCGCCAATCCGCCCCACTACATCGTCAGGCCGCAAGATATCCTGTAATTTTTCTTCAACATAGGCGAGGTATAGATCGCCTTTATTAAAACCATATGTGGTATTTATCTCTTTAAATCGCTGAATCTTGAAGATTATAAAAGCGATATTATTATCAGAGGCACCTATGAAAGATGAGATGGTACTGAAAAATTGCTGACGAGTTTTCATTGATTTTGATCGATGTTCATAAATAGTATTCTGTAGGATCAATACCATAAGCACCGGGATCTAATCCTCGGTAGATATTAAAAGGCATGTGGTTGGAGTCTTCAAACATCTTGGCTAGATTAACCGTCTTATATTCCATTAAATTCTCTTTTTCTTCATCCAGGATCATCATGACTTTCGGTCGCATTCTCTGTGTTAAATTTTGCTCCAGAACAATGGCAACAGCTCCATTGGTCATCTCAACCAGTGAACCTGTAGGGTACACGCCCATGCATTGTAGAAATTGCTCGACCAGTTCAGGCTGAAATGCACTGCCACGCCAGTTGTAGATATTCTGCAAGGCTGTGTAAGGTGATTTTGCTGCGCTATATGGCCGGGTACTAGTCATCGCGTCATAACAGTCGATTATCGCTGCCATTCGTCCATAAACTGGAATTTGTGCCCCCTGCAATGCCCCAGGATATCCACTGCCATCAAAACGTTCATGGTGCGTCAGTGCAATATTAATAATATCTTCGTTCATTCCTTTCGTCTTCTTTAATATCTCAACGCTATGGCCAACATGTTTTTTTACGATTCGGTATTCAGCTTCCGTTAATCTGCCCTCTTTATTTAATATGCCTTCAGGAACTTTCGCGTTTCCCATGTCCATCATCAACAGACCGATGGCAAGCGTCCTTAGATCTTTTTTAGGCAATCCCATGAAGCGACCAAATGCGATTGCTAAAGCACAGTTATCAACAGAATGTGAATAGGTGTAAGAGTTCTTTTTCTGCATCATGGAAAGCCACATATAGGCTTCAGAGTTTCTGATGATACTCTCTAATATGGGTTCAACGACTCCCCTCACAGCATCGATATTGAGGTTCTTACCCTGTTTCACATCATCCATGATATGCGCTACCTGGTTACTGGCACTTTCTATTGCGGTCTTTGCAGCTGGCAGCTCTTCTTTAGCGGGTTTTAAATTTTCGTAATCTACTTTTTTATTATTGTCCTGTAAAAACCGTTCCAGGTAGGGGTTAGTCTTCAGACTGGGAGCTTCTTCGATGTAATGAGAAGCGCCGATGCCACGTTCCGTATCAATATAGACGTAGCTGCAGTACTGGCTTAATGCTGAAAGATCTTCTTCAGTCTTTATTAAGAAACCCTCTAACAGGAATGGAGTATCAATCCATGGTCGATCAAGATTTGATACGTACATGCCTGTTTTCAAGTAAGCGACGTTAACTTTGCGGTCCATAAATACAGTAATTTATTAGAAAAAAATATCATTAATCAGGTGTTTAAATTATAGTAAAAGAATAAGCAAAGACATGAATTACGTCAGAATTTTCGTATATTAAAAGCTCAATATCAGACGCTAGATGCTATTTTGATTGCGCATCAACAAATTTATAGCGATAAACAATATCCTCATGATTTATAAAGGAATTATCGCGAGAAATAAAATAAGATACGTGCTACTATAAATGCATCA
>Ga0316204_10006787_pt1 | contig 17292 bp, 12 predicted proteins | sample 6monrhotite_MG_2_FD_205661 | JGI IMG/M metagenome (GOLD analysis project Ga0316204, IMG submission 205661) | Microbial mat bacterial communities from mineral coupon in-situ incubated in ocean water Damariscotta River, Maine, United States -... | ecosystem: Environmental > Aquatic > Marine >... | reverse complement strand
AGCATAAGGTGGTTTCCACCTGCACCTGAATGCCGATGGGAGGGGCCAGACCCTCATGTTTTATACAGTTCGAATACAGAATTCCTCCTTGCAATTCTTTATTCTTCGGGACACACTAGCCTGGATGAAGCTTGCGGAATCCAGGGTGGGCGCTGAATAACTGTCAACGCACAAACTACTGGCCGCTCGTGAACGGGCTCCCTTAGTAGCGCCGTTTATCCCAAAATACAGGGGTTCCGTTCATCCCGGATTTCGTAAACCACATCCGGGCTACAATGAAGCCACAGCGGTCTGATACTTTTATACTACGATGGGGTATCGCTAACGTTTAAGCACCCAACTGATGTGTTAGGTTCAACACAACGGACAACCGGTAGCCTGGATGAAGCTTGCGGAATCCAGGGTGGGTGTTGAATAACCGACAGCGCACAAACTATGGCCGCTCGTGAACGGATTCCCTTAGCAGCGCCGTTTATCCGAAAATGCAGGGGTTCCGTTCATCCCGGATTTCGTAAACTACATCCGGGCTACAATGAAGCCGCAGCGGTCTGATAATTTTATACTACGATGGGGTATTGTTAACGTTTCAGCACCATGAGTGAGTGCGAGATAACTATTTTTTATTTTACTTCAATTTTTTACGTACCGTTTAAGCACCCAACTGATGTGTTAGGTTCAACACAACAGACAACCGGTAGCCTGGATGAAGCTTGCGGAATCCAGGGTGGGCGTTGAATAACCGACAGCGCACAAACTATTGGCCGCTCGTGAACGGATTCCCTTAGCAGCGCCGTTTATCCGAAAATGCAGGGGTTCCGTTCATCCCGGATTTCGTAAACTACATCCGGGCTACAATGAAGCCACAGCGGTCTGATACTTTTATACTACGATGGGGTATCGTTAACGTTTAAGCGCCCAACTGATGTGTTAGGTTCAACACAACGGACAACCGGTAGCCTGGATGAAGCTTGCGGAATCCAGGGTGGGCGCTGAATAACTGTCAGCGCACAAACTACTGGCCGCTCGTGAACGGGCTCCATTAGCAGCGCCGTTTATCCGAAAATGCAGGGGTTCCGTTCATCCCGGATTTCGTAAACTACATCCGGGCTACAATAAAGCCGCAGCGGTCTGATATTTTTATACTACGATGGGGTATCGTTAACGTTTCTGCGCCAAGTTATAGTAAGATTAAAGGGCGCAAAGCGCCCCTTTCCGGATTGGATTCAACTGTGCCTTATCTAAATTTAAATTTAAGGCTGGCACCAATCGAATCAGCCTCTTTTAACGCCACGCCGCTAAAGGAATAATGCTCCCATTCAATTAACAAGCTCCGCTCCTTATTTCCATAAAAATTAATATTCAAGCCCGCGCCGTAGGTAAGTCCTTGCCCATCTTCAATACTGTTATCATCGCTATCATTTAGCGACCAGAAAAACATTCCGCCCTTTGCCAAAACATCAACGTTTTTTGAAATTGGCTGAGTTGCGATTGCCGATACATAAGCGCCATCGACATCGAAGAGATTACGCTTGGCCTCATCATTGGTCATGACAATTTCACCAAAACTGGTATAACCAAACTCCATAGATAAAAGAGGATCAAACTGATAACCACCAAATAACTTAAACGCATTACCGGAATGGCTAAAAGTCGAATCAGCATTGCCAGAATACATTGTCGATAGATTCTTATCGTTAAAACTTAAATCCGACGCAGTAATCCCCACCCCAAAATACCACGGCATGCCAACTACTGAGTCAGTATCTGCAAACGTTTGTGGCGCATAGGCACAACCCGTCAAAATAGCCGCCGCCACTAATTTATTGAACCGATTCGTTAGCTTCATTATATTTCTCCTTGTTTTAAATTTGTTGAGTACACAAAGGAGAAACTAACAAATAGTTATTTTAAGGCAACTTATACAGAATTACTATCAACTTAATGGCTTCCGGGTATCTTATTGCTATACTTTTGTTGCGTTACGGGTAATATGGCTAGCCAATAAGGGAGTTTGACTGAAACTTACAACCAGGATATCAGCATCTAATTAATCGATACTTATTCACAACGCTGCAAAATTATGAGCAACGTAATAATTAACCTATGAACAGCTAATAGTTTGCCGAGTTTTCCTGTTGACAAAGTAGCCAAGATGGCTATTATTGAAGCTAACTGTCTATTTTAAGAGGTATTATCATGAAAGCCATTGCAGCAAAAGACGCTAAAAATAATTTCGGCGAACTGATGGACAATGCACAACGGGAACCCATCACGATAGAGCGTAGGGGGCGGGCTGTTGCAGTTGTAATGTCAGCCAAAGAATATGAAAAAATAAAACTCGAACGCTTGAGGGCAAAACTCGCTATAGGTGAAGCACAACTGGACAGTGGAGAAAGTATAACCATCAATAGCAAAGAAGAACTGCACGAATTTTTTGAAGATATAAAAGCCAGAGGCCGGAAAAAAACCAAAGAATGACAAATGAAAATAAAATTTTCCAAATTAGCTAAAGCCGATCTTGATGGAATCTGGGACTACTCTTTCGAACGTTGGGGGAGAGCATCAAGCCAATAAATATATAAACCAAATGGAATCCCGCTTTGAATGGCTTACCACGAACTCACACCTTGGGGCAAAACGAAATGAGGTTAAAGAGGGATACCTGAGTTATTTTGAAGGAAAACACACCATATTCTACCGTAAAGCTGGTGAAGATATTGAAATTATAGGTATCCCCCACCAGAACGAAGATGTTATCAAACATCTTGATATTGAAGAACCCACCACGTAAAAACTCCCTAACAAATGGGGCCGAAATCAGCCTTATACACCATTATCACTATTTCTTTTCTTTAGGCAAATCGCATACGTCAAATTTTAAAGCTTTCACCAGCCTGTCAAGCATAGCAAGCGCAGTGTTTTGCTCTGCGGTTTCCAACCTTGCCACCGTCGCAGTGCTGATACCCAGCTTGCGAGCAAATTCACGCTGGGTTTTCTCACCTCGTAGTTGCCTGAGGTTATGTGCAAGGATATCTGACAGCTTCATATTGCAATAAAATCATGCATAATGCTTCGCATGTCGATGCAAATAATCTGTACATAAATAATACAAATCGTCCAGGCAGTACAATAAACCCTACAATATTTTATTAAAGTTTATGTGATCATACCCGGTTGCAACCACCAAAGCAGTCCTCAAATAATGCTATAAAATCTCCAAATACTTTATAGCTTAGGGTGCAAGTAGATTTCCTTAACTTGATTTGTCTCTTGATCTAATACAAATGCCAGCAAATATGCCTTAGCGTTACTATTTGGCGGCTTAGGGCCAATATAATAAGCTGGAAAATGATCATATAAATAGTATCCAGTATGCTCACCCAACTGAGCCACAATCGATGCACCATTTTGTTGTTTGATGGGCGTATTTTTCTTTAAGAAATCATACACCATTTTCCCCTTCACCATTTCATCACCATCTAACCATTTTTGTCGATTAAATGATTCCTCTCCAAACTGCTTGAATACGTCGATATCAATTCCTGAACACGATATAGAAATTAAGCCGAATAACAGAAGAAGCGTTTTTTTAAAAAAGGGGGGCATAATTTGTGCTCAATAGTGTATCAATTTACCATCAGTAAGTGCCTTCATGCATTGTTGAGAAAGTTGGTCATCTGTGCCACCAAACTTTCCGAGTTCTGCACCGAACTTATTATTGTGTAAATCCATTTGTTTCTCCAGTAAAGGATTACCTGGGCGCATCTCATGGAACGATGTAAATTTTATTGCTTCATAATGACCAATATCTCTCGCAATAAGCGCGGTCCAGAAGCAGTGCCGAAAAGCATCAGACCTATCGTTTATGCCGTTAAACCCAAATCTTTTTTCTGTTTCAAGAAAAGTGATATCCCGAGCATTTTTTGGCTTTTCAGCGGAATTCGTGGGTAAAAAATACGATTTTTAGCCAGAAATCCTTGTTTTAAGAATAGCCGAAGTTCTGAAAGCCAACTGCCATCATCTATTTTGTATGATTGTCGATTAAAAATTTATACAACCGACGACAGGTGGCATCATATTGGCGTAAGTCAGATTCAGAGTCGGCATGCCGCCAATAAGGCCCACCACTGTCATTGATATATTTTAGTACCAAGTTCTTGCTTGACAGACTTTCATCCATACCATATTCGTTCGTATCACGAATGATCTCACCACCCAACGCCCAAAGATAATCGGCATGCTTTTTAATGGTGGCCTTTGCTCGACCCATGGCAATTATATGCAGTAGGTAGCGCTTAAACTCACTTAACAATAGGTTACCAACAATGATGTCCTTATGGTCACCTGCCCAACTTTTAGGCCATTCATCAATATCCCTACACATCAACTCCAGACTTTGCAATGGGTTTTGAGCTAGATTAACGGGCTTTTTCACTGGTTATTTATGTCTTACGATGGAATTAATTACAATATTAAATAAGTGCTATAACCACAAGGGTTATGTTTACAAAAAGGCGTGCTTTTCAGCATCTACCGATAATCAAATTGATGTGCTCGCCGCACATCGAAAAAAAATCGAAGCCTTATTGTTCTCAATGGGGAATTCGATCACCTGGCTACGACCGTTTACCCCTCAGACGATTTGAATTTATTCTATTTTGGAGGTTTAGTCTACTTTTATTGTACGCAAGAAGACGGGTAAACTGCCGTCACTGTGGTGTTGTTACAGGGCAAGCACCATGGTCTGACGGTAAGAACCAGTTAACCTAAATTCATCAGTTGAGCACTTCGAAACAAGGTTAAGCCTTTGGTATTATTAACTCAAGTTTCGGGGTTCAATTTACCATCCACATCCACTTGCGGCGTTTAATAACACCAAACGGTAGCCCGAGTGGCGTTAGATTCTTACCCTGACCCGTTATTCGACCTCGTCACCCCCGGATTTCGCTGTACTTTGCCCGGTCAAGGAGCCCGGGGAACTCTCCCGCCATGATTTACGCTTCAACGCTGGCTGCATCCGGGCTACTCATCCGAGTGATTTTTAATAGTTATCCGAATCGTTGCCTAAATGAACCCCGAAACTTGAGCTTTAAGCAAGTCGCATGCGTCACATTTTAAAGCTTTCACCAGCTTGCGAGCAAAATCACGCTGGGTTTTCTCACCTCGTCATTGCCCGAGGCTGTGGGCAAGGATGTCTGACAGCATCATATTATGCCAGCCTAATTCCTATTAGTTAAAAATGCTGGCAAAGGACCAGAGCCAGACGAAAGCAGTTAACAAATAATGTTATAAAAGTATAACCATGAGCTTGATTAGCCAAGTTAATTGCACACCCAATCCAACGCCTGTTGGTGCATGTCCCCTGTGTTCATTGCCACTAACAACGGAGCTTGTGGCATTGCATTGTTCACGTGCGTCATGTGCTTATTATCGTAGCCTGCAACATGCTGAAATTGAGGTATTGTGTTTAGCGCATGCGCAGGTAAAAAGTGATCGGGATCAGAGCCTGTACCGCTTGTGCCGTTCACAACAAAGCTGCTGGCTTGGCCTCTGACATACTTGGCGCAGCTTTTGTTTAAACGTTTTGTTACATCAATAAACGCAGTTGGCAGCACCGTTAGATTGCCACCAACATCGGTTTGCAGGGCTGCCACTCGAACATTGCCATCGATTCCCGCCGGGCCAGCGGAGGCATCAATAACACTGTCGGCAGAGGTGATTACATGATCGGCAACAATGTCAATCGCACCACCTTGCCCGGCATCGGCACTGGCAGTGATACGGCTACGGTTCAGCACTACCTGTTCTGGAACAAGTATAACCTGTTCCGGGATTATGGAAGTGCCTATGGTGATATTCCCACCCCTGCCTTGTCCGTTGATCACGCTAGCAGTAATGCTACTGTCCTTTAAATAGATCTGACGGCCAGCTTGAATACTGATATTCCCGCCCGAGGCCGCTTCTGATGCGGTAGAAATGTTGCTGTTGTCGGTTAGATGGAGGGAGTCATCAGCAATAACCGTAATCGACCCGGCATCGCCCGTGCCCCTGCTAGAGCTATTGATTGAGGCGCCATCGGTAAAAGAAATAACAGATGCGTCAACCAAAATGGGGCCACCAATTCCATTCGAAACAGTAATAGCTTGTATCGTAGACCCACTACCACTGGCATCGCTACCCGATAGCGTCAAGCGCTCTGCTGCATTAATAATCAGCTCCCCGCCAATACCTAAACCCTCTGTGTTGGTTAACATATTTGCACCATCTGTTAAGCTTATAATGGGTGCGGTAGCGTGGATTATGCCTGCATTGCCCTCTGCGGTAGTAATAGCCTGCAAACTAGATCCTCTACCTTGACCATCAACCCCGGACAGTGCCAGGTGTTTGCTGGCGTTGATAACAATCTCCCCACCACCCCCTACGCTTTCGGTATTTGTGAGCATATAAGCACCATTTTCAAGGCTTATAAGCGGTGCTTCAACATGAATGGCGCCTGCGTTCCCTGTCCCTGAATCAGTATTTAGTGGCGTAGGCCCAATACTATCAGAGCGAATGCCCGGATCTATGCTGACAGCGGTGGCAAGTGATTGCCCCCCTAGTGTAAAAGGTATCCATTTTTCTAAACGAATTGCGCGCCCATTCTCTTCCTTTAAAGTGGCCGCCTCTAAACTTGAGCCAACACCACCACTGTCATTCCCCGACAACGCTAGGTGCTCGCTGGCAATAATAATGATTTCCCCACCCGTGCCCGCCCCATGGGTATTGTTAAGCATATAGGCCCCATCTACAAGATTTATTAGTGGTGCCTCGACGCGAACATCGCCTGCGTCACCTTCGGCGAATGCAGCGGCTTGCAGAAATGATCCTGTACCGTTGACGCCGGCCCCAGTCAGAGCGAGTCGCTTGCCCGCTTTTATGGAAACTGCGCCTCCATGCCCGGTTCCTTGTGTATTCGCCGCTATCGATGCGCCATTCTGCAACTCTATCACCGGTGCCTGCATGTGTAATGCACCTGCATCCCCATCTCCGAAAGTGATAGTATGCAGGCTAGAATCATTACCTAGCTTATCGGCCCCAGAAAGCGCCAAGCGTTCAGAGGCTGTGACGACTAACTCACCGCCCTTGCCTGATCCAAGCGTGACGCTCTCCATAGTCGCGCCGTCCTGCAACTCTATCACTCGTGCTGCCACATGCAGCGCACCCGCGTCACCATCAACTAAAGTCATAGTCCCCAGCCTAGAACCTCTACCTGATTTATCGGCCCCAGAAAGCGTCAAGCGTTCAGAGGCTGTTACGACTAGCTCCCCGCCCTTGCCTGATCCGAATAACGTGTGGCTCACCATTGTCGCGCCATCCTGCAGCTCTATCACAGGCGCTGTCACGTGCAGCGTACCCGCGTCACCATCAGCTAAAATGGTAGTCTGCAGACTAGAACCTCTACCTAATTTATCGGCCCCAGAAAGCGTCAAGCGTTCGGAGGCTGATACGACTAGCTCCCCACCCTTGCCTGATCCGGATGTGTGGCTCACCATTGTCGCGCCATCCTGCAACTCTATCACAGGCGCTGTCATGTGCAGCGCACCCGCATCCCCATCGCCTGAAGTGATAGTTATCAGACCAGCAGAACTTATACCATCTTTATTAACCTCAGAAAGCCTAACACGGTCAGTAGCAGTCAGTGAGATATGCCCTCCAACCTCCGGGCCATCCGTGAACGTGACAATAATGGCTCCCTCGTTCAAAGCCACAGTTCCAGCACTCAAGGCTATATCATGACTACTTTCCAATACTGTTCCACGAAGCTCAATGGATGTTTCACCCAAGAAACCAAACGCTTCTGGCTTAGCCGCTGAAAATATCGGCGCACCGGCTGTGGCGTGGGCGTTGAATATCTCTCCGTTATCAAATTCAAGTTCCTCAGCAGTGCTGGCATGGAAAGAACCACCGATGTCCAGGCTGGCGTTGGGGCCGAATATTATGCCGTTGGGGTTTAGAGAGTACAGATTGGCTGAGGAGAGAGTATCGGTACCCGACAGGCGACCGCGCAGTGGCCCATCAATCCAGGATGCCTGATCACCAGTGACGCGGCTAATGATGTTTTCAATGGCCGGTGCACTATAAAAGGTGGCGCTTTCGCCCGTGTTAACATTAAATGTTTCGAAACTGTGAAATAAATTATTTCCGGCGGTACGGCCATGGGTTTGGTTAATGTTATAGTCCGGCCCTTGCAATACGCCCTCCGAACCCAGGCTGCCGTCCAGCACTACTTCGGCGTGGGTTACTGAACATACCAGTACCCATACTAAACAACAGGTACTTGTGTGGATAAAAGTAAGACTTGAACATTTGTCGACCACTACTATTCCTCCCTGTCACCGCGACTTTATGAACGGACGCGTCTTTGCGATTTGTTGCCAATATTAATATGATAAAGGTATGGTGCTAATTCTAATGCATTGCGTTAATATGCTTTTTATTTGTGCAACTTGATGACGTTCCATTTATCGTGAATACGCAACGGACAATAACATTCGTCGTTTATACCGGATTTATTGGTTCCGCGCCTGGCATTCTATAAGTGCTGCATTATCGCTATCAATAACGACCATGCCCGTCATTCTATCACTGCACTGTTCTTAGACGCACACTATTAAAGAATTTGAAAATTATGTGTGAAATATTTTAAGAGTGACCGCAGCATTCAGGTAGACTAATCGTTGTTCCAATTACGCTGGCCCATTATTTCTCGAACGAAGGCAATGGACCCAAACTATATCTGTCAGGTCACGTTTGAGTACCCCCTTTCCCTCACCGCATTTGTAGCGAGGCTTACTTCTTGAGCTATCCAGCTCTCTTTTTAACCCCCAATTAACGAATATCCAAGCTATTATTAATACCCTTGGCAAGGCGGCTAATGTCGCTCGCGGGAACTTCATGACTTTTAAATACACCTATCCAGTCGAGCATGGAATCCCGAACCTGCGAAATAGTGTTCGTTGTTTTCTTTTTACTGAGTCCAAATAGTCTGACTCCAATATCCAGAAGTCCAGCCTGTGAAGGCGGATAGTTGGTGTGCAAAAATTGCAAAGCATGCTCGGGGTTTTCACCAACATTGGGCAATAAATCATACGCAGGTGTTAAACGCCAGCCATTCTCGCTACGCATCATCGAAAAATTCTTAATATGATCATCGGTATTGCCAATGAAAACATTAAAACAAAGCTGACAAAACAGCATGGGCAAATCAATTTCCGGCTGATCAGAATATTGTCGAACTATATTCACCATGTCTTCATAGCGCACATGAAATCGGTCACCCACAAAGGTCTTCATACTGACAATGTGATTACGCCCACCCAGCGTGGTAATATCAAACCGGTTTACCAACAATACAGGCGTGGACGCCAACTTCATTACGCGTACGTTACATACATCAAGCCCAGCCTGTTGTGCCAGCGTCATCACTGCAGCTTCGAGCAGCACCATATTATAACGATCATGGATACTTGGGAATTTTGCCAAATAATGTTCATTGCCATCCACAACAAGTGCTTTGGGCCTTGCTCCACCAGGAGAACTACCGGCACCAAACAATATTTGGACTTCCTTGTCAATGTCTTTCCCTTTTTCAAATAATTCCGCCGCACCAGTTAACGCACCCAAATCGGTTATGGTTGCATAAGGCGTCTGCTCATTGGGTTCGCCATACGACAAAGCACCAATGACGTTGCCCGACACATAGGGCAACAACGTTGCCAGCTCGCTGGTTTTAATGGCTAGTCCGTGTCGCTTGGCTAACAGGCGTCGCCCCCAGGCATCAGGAAGAGAATCCTCAAATACACTGTGAATATCTTCAGGTGATCGATCGCATATGAATTCTTCATCACTCAGCGGTAAGAATTGGGGGTCTAACGAAAATGCTTTGTCATGTGCCAAATAGGCTTGCGCATACCGAAATGCACTCCCAGGCTGGCGAGTGTTCTGCCTGCCTATAATTGCAAGTTCACCCACCTGAAGACGCTCACCATCAGGAAACGTCAGCCATACCGTTAAATATTTCAACGCTTCCTCCGCACCCGTTGTTGCCTGGATAGTACCGGGTTATCTTTCTCACTGAAAAATGAAGGCCGTTCATGCAACAATTGATTCAGGTCGTCCAACGCGCTAACTAAACTCAACGCCTGTACCCAATACCCCACTTTCACGTTAGGATCACCCTGTACCATCTTACGATATGTCGGTGACGATATACCCAATCGCGCTGCAAAGGTTTCCTGCTTTTCATTGCGCGCCAGCCGACGAGCTTCAAGACGCCGCCCAAGCGCTTGAAGCGCCTCAACTTCACTTTCATTAATAGTAAACATAATTACTATTATAGCCAATTAATGCCATTAATAGTAATATTATTTTCTATTATTAGCGCGCTATTTGTGATTGATGGGATTATTTTACCTTACTGTTGCATAAAATTTTCTTCGAAAACGGAAGGTAGACTGAAAATACAGTTTCAAAATAGCATTAATCTAGGGCGTGTCGTCAATTAATATGGCCGTGCTGCCGATGCCCATTTTTTATCCAGCAAGGCATCGCGAGTGCGATGTAGTTGCCCTACATAAGCGAGCGATAACGCCGCTGGGTGAAAAATGGGTTCGGCCCTTCGGGTGGCACCTGAAAATATGCCATGCTGCGTTATTCGTCGTTCATTTGGAATGGCCAAACCTCTCTCCTCATGCCTTGCCTAAAGCGCCTGCTGTTGGTGCCTGGCATTTTTTCAGGTGCCACAGCACGACCATATTAATTGACGACACGCCCTAGGTTAAGCCCCTGTTTCTAGAATTCACTATGGGTGAAATCTAGAAACAAGTAACAAAGGAGCTAGGAAACGTGCCAACGCCTGTTCTGCTGACATTAAACACAACGGTCAACCGGTAGCCTGGATGAAGCCTGCGGAATCCAGGGTGGGAGTTGAATAACCGACACAGTACAAGCTATTGGCTTCTCGTGAACGCGTTTCATTAGCAGCACTGTTTTATCCGAAAACGCACGGGCTCCGCTCATCCCGGATTCCGTAAACTACATCCGGGCTACCAAGGTCTGAGACTTTATGCAACGATGGGGTTTACTGTATGGAGAGGTAAGACAGGATTGCCAACAGGAATACCGACCGTACCCAGTCTAGCTAAAAACAAACTTTTTAAAACCCATGCCATAACATCAAGATCCTTCACCTTCTTCAACTTTTTTCAATATTTTTCGATGTACTAATTATTTTGACCGGCCTACTATTTCCTGTGTGCGCATGTTTGCGGTAGAGATTACACAATAAAAAGAGGGAATGGCTTACCTTCCTTCAGAATACCTCCGCATATCTACCGGCACATTACAATTACTGAGCGACGAACGCATCGCAACATGTTCAAACAACACCCAGGCCACTGGGGTGTGCTTCTAATTCAAATCATCGTAACAAGTATGCTTACGATGGTAAGAAAACAACACTAGGACAAAAATTATTCAACGAAGTTGAGGAATTCTCTAATTACCCGCTCCTCAATTTGCCATTAGCGGCAATGTAATCGTAATTTGAGACCTATATGCAACTAATGTAGTCTAACAAATTCGGACTTATTGAAATAACGACTAATAAATAACGTAGCATCGGATTATAATCGCGGCAGTATTTGCCGACGCCTGCTACTACCAATAGGGAATACAAAGAATGTGGGATATTTTTATAAGCCATGCATCCGAGGACAAAGATCAAATTGCCAGACCACTTGCCGAGAAATTGTCCAATGCCGGCTTCAAAGTCTGGTATGACGACCTGACCTTAAAATTGGGAGACAGCTTAAATCGTACCATTAACCGCGGTCTCGCCAATTCTCAATACGGTATCGTAATCCTCAGCCCAAGTTTCTTTGCCAAGGAATGGCCGCAACGAGAGCTGGATGGTCTATCTGCACGGGAGATCAATTCTGGCAAAATCATACTTCCAGTATTACATAATATTACCTATGACGAAGTGACACGCCTTGCACCAATTCTTGCTGACAAATTAGCAGTCTCCACCGACAAAGGCCTTGACGTAGTTGTTAGAAATATCATACATGTACTGCGAGATAGTAAAGAAGACAGGTCACTACCCGTAAGGCAAAAACGAAAGTCGTGGCAGGTTTTATTTACCGCAATTAGTTTGACCGTTTTAACCTTGATTGGAATTCAAGGATACCGTTATTATATTGCGCAACTGCCCGAAAAAGCCCGAACTGAATTAGGTGTATTATCTCTGGACTATACCCAAGAGAGCTTTATAGAGACAGTAAAACGCGGAGATACCTATGCAGTGGATTTGTTCCTGACGGCCGGTATCGACCCTAATGCGAGTAATACTACGGGCACCAAAGCCCTTGTGGAAGCGGTAATAGAAAGTGATCTCGATATGGTAAAGCTATTGCTCTCTGCCCAAGGCATAGACGTTAATGCCGAGGCGAAAAGTTATAGAGGAGCTAGCACATTAGCAGTTGCGGTGGATAATGAGAATGTACCCATTATCGAAGCGTTTCTGAAGGCAGGTGCAAATGTCGATAATGCATTGGCATGGGCGGGGAGTGGGGGGAACGAAGCGATTTTACATATCCTACTGCAGCATGAGCCAAGTGTGGCAGGAATAAATGGCGCATTAGTTAATGCTACAGCTCGCGGCAATCTAAAGCTCATGCACATTTTGCTGGATAAAGGAGCTAATGCCAAAGCGGTTGGAAATGAAGCGTTGATACAATTAGCCGTTCAGGATTGCAATTCCAAGGTCGATGAAAAAAATAGTGCAGTCACCTTACTGATTTCACTGGACGCCGACATTAACAAACAAGAATCAACAGGTGCAACACCACTCCACTATGCGGCTATAGATAACTGTATTACTATAGTCCGCACCCTTTTAAATGCCGAGGCAGACGTGAATACACAATGTATAGGAAGTTATACGAGTTGCGACGGGTTCGGATTCACGCCACTTCTGTCGACTCTGAAGGCGGGTCACCTTGAGATCGCAGAGGCGATACTAGCACAGGACGTTGACGTGAACGCTAAGAACGATTCAAACCACACTGCGCTGATGATTTTGGCGACGCTTCATGAACATGACGACGCACGCTATGCGATTGCGAGTACCCTACTTGCCAAGGGTGCGGAGATTAACGCAAAAGACAATTATGGAGGGACTACGCTAATGAGAACAGCAATTAATGACGACAACCCTGAAATGCTTCAGCTGTTCTTAGATGCAGGCGCCTTCGTGGATGAAAAAGACAATAATGGACACACTGCATTGATGTACGCTGCAGCATGGAATAAAACAGAAAATGTACGGCTTCTGTTGGACAAGGGTGCCCATGTTGATGAAAAAGATAACTATGGCAATTCAGTACTTTTAATCGCCAAACAGGGATATCGTCCAAGTATGGTGAATAAATTAATTACCGGACCTTTTTCAGAAGATAGCAACAACGAAACTGTGCAACTATTGCAACAGACGTTAAAACAAAAGGCTGCAACAATACCCAATAACACGGACTAATATAATAATGTGGGATGTGTTCATAAGTCACGCCTCAGAAGACAAAGACGAAATAGCGAATCCGCTTGCTGAGGCGCTGTCTAAAGCAGGCTTCAAAGTCTGGCACGATGACCTGACCTTAAAACTGGGCGATAGCCTGAATCGTACCATTAATCGTGGTCTCGCTGATTCCAAGTATGGCATCGTTATCCTTAGCCCCAACTTCTTCGACAAGGAATGGCCGCAACGTGAATTGGATGGCCTGGCAGCACAAGAGATCCGCTCTGGAAAAACCATACTGCCAGTCCTGCACAATCTGTCTCATCAGCAATTAGCCAAACGGTCACCTATACTTGCGGATAAACTGGCAGTATCCACTAATAACGGTGTAGACGTTGTGGTCCGTGAAATCATGCATGTGCTGCAGGAAGTGCCAGGCGACACAACACTGCCCCAACGGCGCAAGCAGATACCTTGGCGAACGATATCGCTGGTAATCAGTTTGTTTGTGGTTTCCTTAGTCGGAATACAAGGATATTACTATTATCTTGAACAACTGCACGCGAAGGCGCGCGCTAAATTGAGCAAGTTGTCTATTGAGTATACACAGGACAGCTTTATTGAGGCGGTAAAACGCGGTGATAAACATGCAGTGGATTTATTCCTTACTGCGAAAATCGACCCTAATGCAAAAAATGACCAGGGCGCCACTGCCCTTGAGAAAGCCGTAATAAAACAAGATTCAAACATGATAGAACGTTTGCTTTCTGCCAAGGAAATAGACGTTAACGCAGGGAACCAACTTAGCTATGCGGTAGGTGGAAGGAATATCTCAATCATTGAGACCTTACTTAGGGCTGGTGCAAATGTTAATATTGGTGGTGCGTTAACATCGGCGGCAATGCAGGATAACGAAACGATATTACATATTCTGTTGGCACATGACGCGAATACAGCAACCCTCAACGACGCGTTCGTTGGTGCTGCAGCCAAAAAGAACTCGAAATCCATGAGGATTCTACTTAACCACGGCGCAGATAGTAATAAGGTTGCCGGGGAAGCATTGCGTGAGGCAATAAATCCGTGGGGTTACAGCGCATCAGACGAAAATAGGCATGCAACTGTCACCTTCCTCATCAAACAAGGTGTTGATGTTAACTTAAAATCCCACCTCGGACGAACCCCATTGCATAACGTTTCGAGAGGTGGGGACACATCCATAGCCCTCGCACTACTAGAAGCAGGCGCCGATGTGAATGCTCGCTGCGAATACAACGGTTCCATTGCGGACGGTTGGGACTGGTCTAATGATCACTCTAATACCAGTTTAAGAGATTTCAGTGATAACGCCACAGCATTATTGCTAGCCTTATTATGGAGACACTACGACACTGCAGAGGTCCTGCTCAGAGAGGGCGCAGACGTGAACGCTAAGAACAAAGCAGGCCTAACGGCGCTGATGACAATAGCCATGGCGATGAACCATGAATATGACGGTGAACGCAATTCCATTGCAAAAACCCTACTCGCCAAAGGAGCTGATGTCGACGCTAAAAACTACGAGAACCAAACTGCCTTGATGTACGCAGCATCTGGCACATACAACGGCTACTCTCTTCAACATTACACAGAACCTGGCAGTATAAACGACCTCAATCCTGACATGGCTCGGATTTTTCTGGATGCAGGCGCAAAAGTGGACTACAAAGACTCCGATGGCCATACCGCGCTGATGTATGCGGCCGCATGGAATAGGACGGAAATTGTGAAACTGTTGTTGGACAAGGGTGCCAGTGTCAACGATAAAGACGATTATGGTAATAGTGTGCTGCTTATTGCCAAGTACGGAAGACACCCGAATTTCATTAATAAAAAAATTGTCGCTCCTTTTCAAGAAAACAAGAATAAAGCGACCATTCAACTACTGCAACAAGTCTTGAAAGAAAATACGGCAACAGCGCAAAATAACCGCTAGACGATTAAGGGCGACAAAAGTCCAGCAGCGCTCCCCTCCTCACCGAATTTATACCGAGGCTTCCTTCTTGAGCTATCCAATTCACTTTTTAACCCCAGCTAACGAATATCCAAGCTATTATTACTACTCTTGGCAAGGCGGTTAATGTCAATCGCGGGAACTTCATGCCTTTTGAATACAGCTATCCAGTCGAACACAGATTCCCGAACCTGCGAAATAGTGTTCGTTATTTTCTTTTTTACTGAGTCCAAATAGCCTGACACCAATATCCTGAAGTCCAGCTTGTGAAGGCGGATAGTTAGTGTGCAAAAATTGCAGTGCGTGCTCCGGATTTTCACCAACATTGGGCAATAAGTCATACGCAGGCGTTAAATACCAGCCATTCTCGCCACGCATCATTGAAAAATTCTTAATATGATCATCGGTATTGCCAATGAAAACATTAAAACAAAGCTGACGAAACAGCATGGGAAAATCAATTTCCGGCTGACCAGAATATTGTCGAACCATATTCACCATGTCTTCATAGCGCACATGATATCGGTCACTCACAAAGGTCTTCATACTGATAATGTGATTACGCCCAGCCTGTTGTGACAGCACCATATTATAACGATCATGGATACTTTGAAATTTTACCAAATATTGTTCATTGCCATCGACAACAAGTGCTTTGGGCCTTGCGCCACCAGGAGAACTACCGGCACCAAACAATACTTGGACTTCCTTTTCAATGTCTTTCCCTTTTTCAAATAATTCCGCTGCGCGAATTAGCGCACCCAAATCGGTTATGGTTGCATAAGGCGTCTGTTCATTGGGTTCGCCGTACGACAATGCACCAATGGCGTTGCCCGACACATAGGGCAACAACGTTGCCAGCTCGCTGGTTTTAATGGTGAGTCCGTGCCGCTTGGCTAACAGACGTCGCCCCCAGGCATCAGGGAGCGAATTTTCAAATACACTGTGAATATCTTCAGGTGATCGATCGCATATGAATTCTTCATCACTCAGCGGTAAGAATTGGGGGTCTAACGAAAACTCTTTATCATGTGCCAAATAGGCTTGCGCATACCGAAATGTACTCCCAGTGCTGGCGAGTGTTCTGCCTATCAATTTTTTGTTTTGTAATTTTTTGTTGAGTAACAATGGCCAGTTCACCCACCTGAAGACGCTCACCGTCAGGAAACGTTAGCCACACCGTTAAAAATTTCAACGTTTTCTCCGCACTCGTTGTTGCCTGGGCGTTACCGGGTTATCTTTCTCGCTGAAAAATGAAGGCTGTTCATGCAACAACTGATTGATATCATCCAAGGCGTTAACCAAGCTCAATGCCTGCACCCAATACCCCACTTTCACGTTAGGATCACCCTGTACCATCTTACGATAGGTTGGTGACGATATACCCAATCGTGCTGCAAAGGTTTGCTGCTTTTCATTGCGTGCCAGCCGACGAGCTTCAAGGCGCCGTCCAAGCGCTTGAAGCGCCTCAGCTTCATTTTCATTAATAGTAATATTATTTACTATTATTAGCGCGCTACTAGAATTGGTGGGATTATTTTACCTTGCTGTTGCATAAAATTTTCCTCGAAAACGGAAGGTAGACTGAAAATACAGCTTCAAAATAGCATTAATCTAGATTAAACCCCTGTTTCTAAAATTCACTATGGTTGAAATCTAGAAACAAGTAACTAAGGACCTATGAAGCCTGCCAACGCCTGTTCTGCTGACATTAAACACAACGGTCAACCGGTAGCCTGGATGA
>Ga0316204_10006786_pt1 | contig 17293 bp, 20 predicted proteins | sample 6monrhotite_MG_2_FD_205661 | JGI IMG/M metagenome (GOLD analysis project Ga0316204, IMG submission 205661) | Microbial mat bacterial communities from mineral coupon in-situ incubated in ocean water Damariscotta River, Maine, United States -... | ecosystem: Environmental > Aquatic > Marine >... | reverse complement strand
ACCAGACGGACGCGCTACTCAGATTGGAGACAATGACAGCGGACGCTTCATCAGACTCGACATCACAAACGATTCCCTGGACCACAGAGCCACTGTCGCCGCAATCAACGGACTGTTTGGACGACGGGATTTTACTGAGTTTTGCGGACCGGATTTCGATATTGAAACCGGCATCGTACGATCGCTCGCGGGCTATACCGACGGCTTGGCTGGCACCCCTCCCGTCAAATCACCCGCCACTGATGTAGCGCCGAATCAGACCTTTGCAACCGAGCTCAATCAAATCGAAATTATCCTGCCGGACGCAGCAGTTTTGCAAAACCTGTCGGCAATCAGCTATCCTGATTTCGGCCTGTTCATCTGGCGCTCTGATCGTCTGTTTCTGTCCGTTCGCTGTGGTCAGGTTGGGCAAAATGGCCGAGGTGGACACGCCCATAATGACCAACTTTCCATCGAGCTTCAAATTGACGGTCAGGACTGGATCGCTGACCCTGGCTCATACGTATATACCGCCGACCCCAAACTTCGCGATGCCTATCGTTCAACCCATGCACATGCGACTCCACGGTTTGGAGTTGGTGAACCGTCTAGTTTGGGGTTGGGCATGTTCCGGCTGGAAGACAATGCAAACGCCCGCGTCCTGCAATTCGACAAGACCGGATTTCACGGCGTCCATACGGCCTATGGCTCGCCAGTCTTTCGTCAGATCAAATTCGAAGAGGGCAAAATAACAGTGCTGGACGGTTTTGGGGGCGAGCAACCGGGCACCACGACAACAGACATCAAAGCCGCTCGTTCTGGAGAAGACCTGAGACGCATCTTCGACCTGAGTTTGCCGTTTTCTGCAGGCTACGGTCTGCGCGATTAAGCTTCTGCGGGCGTCAGCAAATCAGATAATGTTAGCGTCAGAAGTTCCGTTGATCGTCTGAGGTCATCTAGAGACAAAACTTCGTCAGGTCCCCCGACGTTAGCATCACCCGGGTTTTTAGGGCCAACGCCATATAGAACGGTGGGAATTCCAGCGTTTGCATAGTGACGCCCATCCGTATCCATGGGCGTTCCCTCGATTTCCAACTGCGCCCCCAATACTTCCGGGGCATAGCTCTGGAATGCATCGATCAGCCTGGGTGCATTTTTATGTGCGACCATGGGCGACGACAGGCCTTTTCGTCGAACTTTGCACAACACCCCCGGTACCTGAACGACACTGGTTCCAATCAGGGTCGTCAGGTCGTTCTCGACCTTTGCCGGGTCTTCTCCCGGTATCAATCGGCGGTCAATGTGAAGCAGGGTCCGACCGGCGACACTTCTCGAGCTTTCCCCCCCGTGGACTTGAGAGATAACGATGCTGGGGGAACCGATGCCTTCAACCCTGGATCTGATTTTGCTGTAGCTCTGACGTAGCTCATAGATCGCTGTCATGACTTTTGCGGCTGCCTCCAGTGTATCAATTCCGGCCTGAGGCATCGAGGCTGGTGCCGAACGACCCTTAATTTCAACTTCAAGAAAAAGAAATCCGGTCGCCGTGGTAATCAGGTTATGTGTCGTTCCCGCGGCAATCACCAGATCTGGTGCAACTAGTTTGTTGGCCAGCAGCCAGCGACACCCCAGGTCACCGCCGGATTCGCCATCGAACGTAATATGCAGCTCAATTGCGCCTTTCAGGCCTTCCGCTCGATCACGGAGCGCCAGCAGCGCATAGACGTAAGTCGCCAGCGCGCCTTTCGACGCCACCACACCACGTCCGTACATGTTGCCTTGGTCAATTTCAGCGCCAAAAGGGTCTCTGGTCCAGTCCGGGCCAACGACAGCCGTATCTCCATGAGCAACCAACGCAATTGTCGGACCATCCCCGAATTCATGGCGAACGACCAGATTGACGATACCACCATCATTGATGTCGGCGGCGGCCTCAGGTTCAGGATACTTAAGGACAGAGAATCCCATTATTTTCAGGTAACCGGCAATATAAGATGCGATCCCTTGACAGGTATCGGGCGGGTTTTCCGAAGGTTGGTGGATCATCGCCTCCAAAAAGGCAAACTGTTCCGAGCGCCGCGCTGTCAGAAAGCCGTGAATTCGGATTTTTTGATTCTCATCCATACGGGAAAGCTTGCAAACTCTGTGTGATACGTCAATTTTGAGTATATCTGAATACCTTGTGCCAAGCACTGCTGTATTCGTCAACTACCCGCTGGAGCCCCCATGGCAAATCCGAAAAGCATTGAGCTTATTGAGAAATTGATCTCTTTCGACACAACAAGTCGCGAATCGAACCTGGAACTGATCGCCTTTATCCAAGACTATCTCTCCAGCCTGAATGTGGACAGCACCCTTGTTCATAATGAAGAAGGCACCAAGGCTAATCTTTACGCAACGCTGGGCGACCCCGCCATTCCGGGCGTGATGCTGTCGGGACATACCGATGTTGTGCCGGTTGACGGTCAGGACTGGGCTACCAACCCGTTCGAGGTAACCCATAAAGACTCCAGGCTTTATGGCCGTGGAACTTCTGACATGAAAAGCTTCATTGCCATCGCGCTCGCTTTATTACCGGAATTTCAATCTCGTGGGCTCAAAACGCCAATTCATCTGGCTCTGTCTTATGACGAAGAGATCGGATGCATTGGCGTCAGGCGCATGATCGACATGATCAATACTCTACCCGTCAAACCGGCCATGGCAATTATCGGCGAGCCTACCAGCATGCAGGTAATCGTCGGGCATAAAGGCAAACGATCCTACAGGGGCAGGGTTCGTGGGCTCGAGGCTCATTCCAGCCTGGCCCCAACCGGTGTCAATGCGATCGAGTACGCGGCCGAATTCATTGCCTACCTGAAGACTATGGCGCGCCGGATTGGTGAAAATGGCCCCTTCGATGAGCTTTACGATGTCACTCATACGACTGTGCATACGGGGACCATTCAGGGCGGCACAGCACTCAATATCGTGCCCAAGGACTGCGGGTTTGAGTTTGAATTCCGATTTATCGGCGATGATGATCCGGATGCCATTGAGGCAGAAATTAGAGATTACGCAGCACAGACACTTGAGCCGCGGATGCGCGAAATCAACCGAGACACCGGCATCGATATCGAATGCTATAATGATATGCCAAGCCTCGATCTCGGTGCTGATGAGGAAGTCGTGACATTCGTCAAAGCGCTGGCGGGACGCAATGACCACGCCAAAGTCGCCTTTGGCACGGAAGCTGGATTGTTTCAAAAACGCGCTGACATTCCCGCCGTGGTCTGTGGCCCCGGCGACATTAATCAGGCCCACAAGCCCAATGAATTCATTGAAATCAGCCAGATCGAGGAATGCGAGACCTTTATGTCACGCCTGATGGACCGGGTCTGCACCAGTTGAATTCTCGACGCAGAGAAGTCTTCAGTTCAGCCTGGTCCGGGAAACAAAACGCCCATCAATCATATCTTCGAAATATTCATCCATTTCAGGATGATAGATCGGATCGTCGCTGTCGCCATCCAGAACAAGGTTCTGTTCGGAAACATAGGCCACATAGGGCGATTTGTCCGGCGATTCAGCAAACAGATGATAAAAGGGCTGGTCTTTACGCGGGCGCACATCTTCGGGGATGGCAAGATACCATTCTTCCGAATTGCTGAAAGACGGGTCAACATCGAAAATCACGCCGCGAAACCCGAATATCCGGTGTTTCACCTGAGTGCCGATTGTGAATTTGGCCGCACCGCAGTCTTTGGGTATCAGACTGGCTGCGGTCATTTCACTATGTATATTTGAGATATCCATAGCCCCGATGTAATGCCAGAGGCCAGAGACGTCAATAGGGAGCGATGTGCTCCCTATTAGAAACGTCCGATCCTGCCGAACCAACTACGTTACGCGGCAATACCGCCGGAACGCCAAACAGTGGTTTCCTTGCAGGACGGGCAAACCCGTTCACCAATGTGATGCGAGACAAACTGTCCGGAACACATCAGGCATTTCCGAGTTTTCTGAACGTGTTCGCGATCAGATTCCGGTTTTTTTGTATCTACTCGTCTTGATGACATTAGGCCGCTTCCTTCACCATTTCCATTGCCAAATTACGGCGCGCATTCAAGTTCGCACCCAACAAAAGAAGCTCTTCAGCTTCATCGAGAAAAACTTTCGCCATTGCTGGCGTTGCTTCCTCAGCCCGCTCGATCAACCCAGCGGCTGTATCTGCAAGATAGTGTATCAAATCTAGGTTCACCATGATATCCCTCAATTAAATATTGGCATTCATATACACCAAACAGATTCACGATGCATCAATTTTTTTTGTGCAGTGCAATATATTTTGCATTTTTATGACGCATTTTAACCAACTTTGTGATTTTTTTTACAAAAAAACGCCTATCCTACGGCCTTGAGTGGGTGTAGCCGACGGATAGGCGCTGTGTCCTGGCACTGATTGTGGGGATGGGGTCAGCTCAGGGCCGGGACTGGGGAAGTTTTGATTCCACTAATATCTCACTGCTCACATGATCCAGATAGGATTCGCGCTCCATTCTGGAGCCGTTTAGTTCTGTCGGGGATTTTACGTGAACGGCCAGAAACACTTGGTTGAGGTCATCTTTAACAGGCCTATTGTGTCCTGATTTACTGTCCTGGGTCATGGAATGATATCTCCGCCGTCCTTCTGAGTGTTGAACCCAGTTTAGGCAGAGAGTCGTTAATTGAATCTGAATCGTAATGGTTAAATTTCACACCTCGTGAGAATCGCATAGATTGAATTAATTCGACTAAAAAACACAACATTTAGCGCTCCGGGCGGACCTAATGCCCTAAGGAGTCAAAGACATTAACCCTTGGTTGCTCAGCACACCCGGCAAATTGGTAAAAATCGTGGATCGGAATCAACTGTCTTTCAGCACCACCCTGACCCGGTCACGGCGCACGGAGTTGCAGGCGTCGACAATGGCGTCGGCGTCGATCCGGTATTTGGCGTACAGATCATTGAGGTCCCCGGATTGACCGAAATGTTCGACCCCTAAGCTTTCCATGCGCTGTCCGCGGACCGCGCCCATCCAGGCCAGCGTCGCCGGATGACCATCAATCACACTGACCAGTCCGGCCTGACGGGCCAGTCGGCTCAACAGGCGTTCAACGTGGGAAACCGCCCACCTATCACGATCACCTTCACCGCTCGTTTCTTTCTTCTGGCGGGCCCGTTGGGCGGCATTCCACCCGGCGTTCAACCGATCCGCAGAGGTCACGGCCAACACCCCCACACCCGGCACGTCATCGCGCAATCGCTGCCAGGCTTCAAGTGCCTCCGGCGCCATGGCGCCTGTATATATGATGGCAAGATCGCTGCCCGCCGCCGGGGGTTTGAGCCAGTATCCGCCAGCCAGTATGTCCTGGCGGGTTTGCTCATCAAGCTCACGGTCCGGTTGCTCCAGCGGGCGGGTCGACAGGCGCAGATAAACCGCCCCGCCTTCCCGGTCGCGCAGCCACTGGATTTCAGACGTGCCGGAACCGTCGCGTTGAATATAGTCGAAGCTCCATTCCATGATCGCCTGAAGCTCGTCACCATAGGCCGGCTCGAACGCCGCCAATCCGTCCTGGGCCATGCCGATCAGCGGTGTGGCGATGGACTGATGGGCCCCGCCTTCCGGTGCCAGCGTGATGCCCGACGGTGTCGCCACCAGAATGAACCGTGCGTCCTGGTAACAGGCATAATTCAGGGCATCCAGACCGCGGGAAATGAACGGATCATACAGAGTGCCGACGGGCAGCAGGCGCTCGCCAAACAATTGTTCCGACAATCCCATGGCCGACAGCATCAGGAACAGGTTGTTTTCGGCAATGCCCAGCTCGATGTGCTGACCGCCGGGGGACTTCTCCCACTTGATCGGCGAAACCACTTTCTGTTCACGGAACGCATCGGCGTGTTGCTGACGTTTAAACAGGCCGCGGGAATTGACCCACCCCGACAGATTGGTCGACACCGTCACGTCCGGAGACGTGGTGACGATCCGCGCCGATAGGTCATCGTCGCGTTTGGCCAGGGCATTCATGATCTTGCCAAAGGTCACCTGGGTTGAGGTTTTGGCCTCCCGCCCCAGGTCAATCGGTGCTACCGGAATAACCGGCGCACGACGCGTTGCCGCCGGACGGGCCCGGAACGGCACGTCTTTCAGGAATTCCGTCAACTGGTCGGGGTCCGTATCCAGCCCCGAAAATGGTGCCCACTCTTCGCCGTCCTCGACCGAGTTGGCGCGCTTGAACATGTCCATCTGATCGGGCGTCATCAGGCCCGCATGGTTGTCCTTGTGTCCGGCCAGCGGCAGGCCATGGCCCTTGATCGTGTAGGCAACAAAGCAGGTCGGCGTATCGTCGCCCTCGGCCTCGCGGAAGGCTTCGAGCACGGTTTCCATATCGTGGCCGCCCAGATTGGTCATAATCTCATGCAGGGCCGCATCATCATGGGACTCGAGAAAGGTTTTCAGCCCCTTGGTGCCTTTCAGGTCGGTGCTCAGGTGCTGACGCCACGCAGCCCCACCCTGAAAGGTAATCGCCGAATAGAGATCATTGGGGCAGTCATCGATCCAGCGGCGCAACGCCGCACCCGCCGGTCCGTCAAAGGCACGTTGCTGAAGTTTGCCATACTTTAAGTTAACCACCTTCCAGCCGACGGTTTCGAAAAAGCTTTTGATCTTCTGAAACAGGAAATCGTTGACCACGCCGTCGAGGCTCTGGCGGTTATAATCGACAATCCACCACAAATTCCGGACATCATGTTTCCAGCCCTCCAGCAGGGCTTCATAGATGTTGCCCTCGTCAAGTTCGGCATCGCCCATGACCGCAATCATGCGGGACGGCGTTAGCTCTTCGGAGCCAAATTTTTTCTGGTGCACATAATCCTGGATCAATGAGGCAAACAGCGTCACCCCGACCCCTAGCCCGACAGAGCCCGTGGAAAAATCAACATCATCGCCGTCTTTGGTCCGTGACGGATAGGACTGCGCCCCGCCAAAGGCCCTGAAATTCTGCATCTGCTCCAGTGTTTGATTACCGAACAGGTACTGGATGGCATGAAAAATCGGCGCGGCGTGCGGTTTAACTGCGACCCGGTCATCGGGACCCAAGATATCGAAATACAGCGCCGACATCAGGGTCGATACCGAGGCGCAGGACGACTGATGCCCGCCGACCTTCAGGCCGTCGCGGGCCGGGCGAACATGGTTGGCGTTATGGATCATCCAGCTCGACAGCCACAGAACCTTTTTATTGAGCTCCTTGAGCTGCGCCAGCTTCTGCGGACTGGTGATGTTTTCGGAAATTGGCGCGGGGAAATCGACAACGGCTGACATTATTTTACCTCATTACGATTTGAGCGTTAGTGTAGCGCCGGACACCAGGGCATGTCCTTGCGTTCTCACCTGATTCAGGGTTCACTTTGGCAATCTTTATAATATTTGACGCTACCATCAGGTGACTTATGCCAGTTTCCCAACTTAAAGAAATCGATCAGAAAATCCTGCACCTGCTTCAGGACAACGCGCGGCTGACCAATGTCGACCTATCGGACCGGGTCAACCTGTCGCCGTCGCCCTGCCTGCGCCGGGTCCGCAATCTTGAAGACAGCGGCGTCATCAAGGGATACGTCACGCTGGTTGACCAGAACGCGCTGGGCCTGCCGGTCAGTGTGTTTGTCAGTGTGTCCCTGGAAAAACAGGTCGAGACGGCGCTTGAGCAGTTCGAAGACGCCATCCGGGCGCGACCGGAGGTTATGGAATGTTACCTGATGACCGGCGACGCCGATTACCTGCTGCGCGTTGTCGCCGCCGACCTCGCCGGATACGAACGGTTTTTGCTCGACCACCTGACCCGCATCCCCGGCGTCGCCTCAATCAAATCGAGCTTTGCCCTGAAACAGGTGACCTACAAAACGGCATTGCCGATTGCGTAAATTCAGCGACAATCTGATCAAACCCCAAAACACAGGAGCTGCCCACATGGCAAAAGGATACTGGATCGGCAACGGTGATATCACTGACCCCGAGACCTACAAAAAATACATCGAAGCCAACGCTGACGCCTTCGCCGAATACGGCGCCCGCTTTCTGGTCCGGGGCGGCGACGGCGAGGTTGTCGAAGGAACCTTTAAATCCCGCACCGTGGTCATTGAGTTCGACAGCTACGATCAAGCCGTCGCCTGCTACCGTTCTGACGCCTACCAAAAAGCCCAAGCCATTCGCCAAGACGCCGCCGACATGAACCTGCTCATCGTCGCCGGTTACGATGGCCCACAACCGGGAGATACCTGATGAGCAATGCACAATACGAAGCCGGCATGAAGGCGCGCCGCGAGGTTCTCGGCGACGCCCATGTTGATCGCTCCCTCGCCCAGGCGGACGAGTTGACCAAACCGTTGCAGGACCTGGTCATCGAATACGGCTGGGGGGCCATCTGGGCCCGACCGGGACTGGACCGACGGACCCGCAGCCTGGTCAACATTGGCATGTTGACGGCGCTAAATCGACCACACGAACTGGAGGTTCACCTTAAAGGCGCCTTGAATAACGGTTGCAGTCGCGAAGAAATCGTCGAAACAGCCCTGCAAACCGCCGTTTACTGCGGCATGCCCGCGGCCCTGGACACCATGCGCCGCGTTAAACACGTGTTCGCCGAAGCCGACGCGGAAACCTGATCCGGCCCCGGCCCGCAGCGAACAGTGTTTAAACTTTCCGGATTGACAGCACGGGGGAGGAGCCCGCAGGCAAAAACACCACAAATCACTACAATCCCTACATAGTCCCGCAATCAGAAAATGTGGCGTTCATAGCCCGGAATGTGCGGTTTTGTGTGCTTTCGTGCGTCTTTTCTGACGCTCCGCCGGAATGTAGTCGTGGATGCCCCATCCAAAATTCACCGCCAGCACGACGCGCCGGTCAATAAATCAATCTTTAAAATGACAACCCTGCAATTCCCTGAAATCAACCGGCTTCGGGGACAGACAGCAGAGGCCAAGCGCTCGGCCAATCTCCACTGTGCGGCAAGTTTATGATAGGAATGTGTTCATATTATGGTGATGATGGAGAAAATTTTATGGATTCAGAGTATTCTTGTATTGAAAGACCGGAGTGTTTTGCAGTATGGGCTGGTTTTCGGCACATCCAATTGCGCCATTTCGATTAACCCGTCATAATTGCGGGCATGGATGAAAATCACCGGAATCATTGGAGTAATCAGCCGTGGCCCTACGTGACCGGGCTTGGCGTCGTCGTTGCGTTACTGATGACGATCACAATCGATTGGGACGGGGCGCTTAAGTGGTGGAGCGGTAAAGCAGACCCCCATGAAAGTATCAGAAATCTTCTTTTGATACTTGGTGGTATTGGCGGCGTCGCACTTGCCACATGGCGGAGTATGGTCGCCAACAGGCAGGCAAGAACCGCCGAACATAATGCCAGAACCGCTGAACAGGGCCACATCACTGACCGATTCTCTGCCGCGGTCAAACACTTGGGTAGTGCAGAACTGCCTGTCCGTATGGGCGGAATCTATGCGCTCTGGAGACTGGCCGAGGATTCCGCTGCCCGCGATGAAATAACCGTCTGGAATATTCTCTGCGCTTTTGTCCGCAACCCGCCGCATGAGCCGGAGCTGATCGCATCCCAACTTGGGGGAGGTGGTCAAGAAGGAGTCGCCGAGGTCGAGGCTGGTCCGGTCCGCCCGGATGTCCAGTCTATCCTTGACCTTCTCGGAGCCACGCATGCAGCGCGGCATAGGCTACAAGCAGGATATTCGATGAACTTGGCGAAGTCGCCCCTGTATCAAGCGGATCTACGCGACGCGGACCTCAGTAACGCAGACCTGAGCGGCGCTGACCTGAGCGGCGCGTACCTGAACCGTGCAAACCTTAGCGGCACGTACCTGTATAAGGCAGGCCTGAGGGGCGCTTACCTGAACCGTGCAAACCTGAGCAGCGCGAAACTGGTCCGCGCAAAACTGAGCGGATCGTTCCTGATCGAAGCGAACCTGAGTGGCGCAAACCTGTTCCGCGCAAACCTGAGCAGCGCTGACCTGAGCGGCGCTGACTTGAGGGACGTGGAACTGAACGCCGCGGAACTGAGGGGTGCTGACCTGAGCGGCGCTGACCTGAGCGGCGCGAAACTGATCGGTGCGGACCTCAGCGGAGCAAACCTGAAGAGCGCTGACCTGAGCGGCGCAATACTGAGGAGCGTGAAACTGAGCGAATCGGACCTAAGCGCCGTGGAACTGAGCGGCGCTGACCTGAGCGGCGCTGACCTGAGTTTCGCGAAATTGAGAAAAAATAAATTTATTTCTCAAGACCTTCTTGAAACTGCCAGACCAACATTGCCACCTCTTTCACTCCCTGACGAACTAATCTGGCCGTTCATTGAGATAGACGGCAAGTGGGTACTGAAGGAGAAATAGGGGAAGGACGTTCGAGACTGCTCCGACGAGGTCTCCCATTTGACGGACGAACTCCAGTAATATTACGCAGTCATCACGTGATTGGTCGGTCAACTCCCCTCACCCATTCCGAAATGCATAACCGTATCCATTGATTGCAGGCACTCCTCCCAGATGCGCGTAGAGGATTTTTGATCCGGCGGGGAAGTGGTCTTTTTTGATCAGGTCGATTAGCCCCTGCATGGATTTCCCTTCATAGACCGGGTCGGTGATCATGCCTTCCAGCCGGGCGCAGAGGCGGATGGCGTCTTTGGTTTCTTCCGACGGCACGCCGTAGACCGGATAGGCGTAGTCTTCATGGAGGATGATGTCGTCTTCGGTGAGGCCATTTGGCAGGTCAACCAGTTCCGCCGTCTTTTGGGCGATGTCGAGGACCTGGGCTTTTGTCTGTTCGGGGGTGCACGAGGCATCAATGCCGATGACGTTCCTTTGTCGGTCCTCCTTGGCAAAACCGACGACCATACCGGCATGGGTCGAGCCGGTGACCGTGCAGACGATGATGTAATCGAAGGCAAAACCCAGTTCCGCTTCCTGGGCGCGGACTTCTTCGGCAAAACCAACGAAGCCAAGGCCGCCGAATTTATGGACCGATGCCCCGGCGGCGATGGCGTAGGGTATGCCGCCCTTGGCTTTGACATCTTCCAGTGCCCGTTCCCAGCTTTCGCGGATACCGATGTCAAAACCTTCGTCGACCATCTCGACGTCAGCGCCCATCACCCGGCTCAGTAGGATGTTACCGACCCGGTCATAAACCGCATCTTCATGCGGCACCCAGCTTTCCTGAACCAGACGGCACTTCATACCGATTTTGGCCGCCGTCGCCGCAACCATACGGGTATGGTTGGATTGTACGCCGCCGATGGACACCAGCGTATCGGCCCCGGACGCAATGGCATCGGGGACGATATATTCCAGCTTGCGCAATTTGTTGCCGCCAAAGGCCAGACCCGAATTACAGTCTTCGCGTTTGGCATAAATCTCGACCTGCCCGCCCAGATGTTGGGACAGGCGGTCCAGTTTTTCTATCGGTGTGGGGCCAAAGGTCAGGGGGTAGCGTTCAAATTTATCGAGCATGGTCCCTCCTTTTTGATCATGTGTTAAGCAGAATTCTAACGAAAATAGAATGAAAGGTGCTCTCTATTTTTGACACTAAATATCATTCACTGTAGATTTTAGGGTGATTAATGGTCACTTTATTTCTAATTTTTTATGGTTTACGAGAGATTATTCAATGGATCAAAATCCCGACCGGACGGACCTCAGGATTCTGCGCGGGCTTCAGGTCGATGGCCGTATCAACAATTCGGATCTGGCCAAAAAACTTAATGTCAGCCCGGCGACCTGCCACCGCCGGACCCAGCGATTATTCGAGGACGGCTACGTCACCTCCGTGCGTGCCGAGATTGCCCCGGACCGGGTCGAGCGCGGCGCGCTGGTCATGGTCGGTGTCGTCCTTGACCGCTCGACACCGCAAAGCTTTGCCGATTTTGAGGCGGCGATTAAAAAACTGCCGTTCGTTCTGGATTGTCATCTTGTTGCCGGTGATTTTGATTATTTTCTGAAAATCAGGGTGCGCGACATGGCCGATTTCAACCGCCTGCACGGAGACAAGCTGATCGCCCTGCCCGGCGTCCGCCAGACCCGCACCTTCTTTGTCATGAAAGAAGTCATCGACAACGCGCCACTGGATTTTTGAGGCTTTCCACAACACGGGAATGGCCTTAAATGAATGGATCAAATCATGGTGAAAGCGAAAAATGTTTAAACTCTCCGTGCTCGACCAATCAACCGCAGCTGCGGGGTTGCCTGAGGATCAGGCGATCCGCGATACCATTGAACTGGCGAAATTTTGTGAGGCTTTGGGCTATCATCGCTTCTGGGTGTCCGAGCATCACTGTCATCCGACCATCGTCGGCAGCGCGCCGGAGATCATGATTGCCGCCATCGCGCAAGTGACGGACCGCATCCGCATTGGCAGCGCCGGCGTCATGTTGCCCCATTACGCGCCGTTGAAGGTCGCCGAACAGTTCCGGGTCCTCGACGCCATCGCCCCGGGGCGCATTGATCTGGGGCTGGGCCGCGCGCCGGGATCTGATGGCAAGACCGCCTATGCCCTTAACCCGAACGCCAACATCGATGCCGAAAACTTTCCGGCAAACGTCCGCGACCTGATCGCCTGGGTATCGGGCCAGCCACTGATTGACGGCCACCCGCATCAGGGCCTCGGCGCCCATCCGCAGAGCGCCAGTTCGCCCGACGTCTGGATGCTCGGCACGTCGGACTTCGGCGCCCAACTGGCGGCGCATTTGGGCGTGCCCTACAGCTTTGCCCATTTCATTACCGACGGCATGGGGGTCGAACGTGCGCTGGATATTTATCGCCAAAATTACCGGCCCAGCGAACGCCACCCGACGCCCGAGGCCAATGTCTGTGTCTGGGCGCTGGCGGCAGAATCCGAGGCCGACGCCGAGTTCCTGTTCTCGTCCCGGGCGTATTGTAAAATCACCCGCGATCAGGGTGATCTTAGGCCCATCGAAGCCCCGAGAGCCGTCAAGGACTACGCGTTTAGCCGGACCCAGAAGATCCGTTATGACCAGCTCAGGGAGACGGCATTGATCGGTTCGGGCGATCAGGTGGCGGACAAGCTCCGGGCCCTCGCCGATCGTTACGATATTGATGAGGTTGTCGTGCTCACCTGGACCCATGAGCAGGCGGATCGGCGGCGTTCTTATGAGCTGCTGGCGCAGGCGTCTGGCCTGGCCTAACCAAGCCCCGACCCTCCGCCGTACAGAACCTTACACCTTTCGTGTACAATAAACTTATCAGAATCACGTGTTTGTTAGTACCCCGGCATTGAAAAGCAAGTACACTGGTGCCTTCAAATTCGTGAGGTCAGGAATGAAAATCAAAACCGTAGCATTATGTGTCCTGTTACAGGTCGTGATCCTCTTGCCGGTCAAGAGTTTTGCGGGCTCTGATTTCGAGGCGTTTTTCGGTCACTTCGTCGGCAGCTCGTCCAGTGACGGCTCAACACAAATTCAGAAACGCGACATCGACGTTACGATCAAACCCTACAAACGGGGTTTCAACATCACCTGGAGCACGATTAGCCATCGCACCGGGAAACAGCCAAAAAAATCGGCATTTTCCATTAATTTCCGGCTTAGCGGCCGCGACAATGTTTTTGGGTCGGCCATGGGCAAGGATAAATTCGGCAACGAAATCCCCCTTGATCCGCTGAAAGGCAACCCCTACGTCTGGGCCATCATCGACGGTAAAACCATGACGGTTAATTCGCTGTTGGTCTTTGAAGATGGCGGATACGAAATCCAGACCTACGAAAGAACCCTCATTGACGGCGGCATGTCACTGGAGTTTTCACGCGTCCGCAACGGCGAAATCCTGAAAAAAATCACTGCCAAACTGCGCCAGGTTGAGTAGGGTCGCCGGTCGCCCCAGATACGCCCAAGATACTCTGACACATTACGCTGCTGCCTGTCTCTTGGCATACTCTGCGAGCACCTTGATCAGGTCGCTCATGTGGCCTTTAAGGGTTTCATAGTTGTCGTTCCGCCATCCGCTCTGTTCATCCATATAGAGGCCGCGGTTAATCTCAATCTGCAGGCTGTGGCGATTGGCGGACGGCTCGGAGAACATGCGGATCAGCTCGACACCCTTGAAATATTCATTGACCCGAACATCGTAGCCAAACCCGGCCAACGTTGCCCGGGTCAGTTCCGTGAACTCTTCACCGGCGGCCTCACCGTCCAGCGTGCCGATGATGAAGTCTGGGCGGATTAACCCCGCCTTGCCCTCAGGGCCCCGCGCCGTCGTTACCCTCGGCATGGAATGGCAATTGACGTGCCACACTCCGCCGAACAACGCATCAATGCGCTCCAGTTCTTGGCGCAGTTTGTTTTGGTACGGGTGCAGATAATGATCAATCCGGTGGCGGACTTCCGCGACCGTCAGTTTTCGCCCATACAGTTCGGCATCGCTTGAGGCTTTTGTCCAGATCAGCCCCATGCCGATGGCCGCCTTTTTCCCGGGCGTCAGGGGGTCCGGCCAATCTCCGTCGATTTGCTCTGGATCAAGATCGGTGGCTGAGCGATTGGGGTCTATATAGATACGCGGGAACAGGGCACGCAGCAGCACCGCCCCCCTTCCGGGCGCGGAGCTGTGAATCTCGTCAATAAACGAATCTTCCGAAAGACGGACATCGGCGAACGGTGCGATGGGGCGAAAATCAGTGGGAAATTCCGTGCCGCTATGGGGCGAATCCAGCACCAGCGGCACTTCGGGGGTATCAGGGGCCAGTACATGCCAGACCCCCTCCAGTCGTTCGTCGCGCATGAGACCCCTCTTAGTGTTCGATGGAAACGTTATGAATATTACGGTTTTCCGGTCCGTCGTGAACCGTGATCGAGACGCTGTCCGGCGTTAGCGTAAACACCCCGGTCGCCAGGGTTTTGCCGTAGTCGTCATTGCCATCGGCGGGAGAGCGCAGGATTTCATGACCGGGCTGGGCCTCAAACAGGATACGTAATGGCCCGCCGTCTTCAAGGGCGTTCTGGTCCAGCAGCTCATCGGCCCGAATTTGTCGAACATCGGATGACCGGGTAATGGCCTGCGGCAGGTCTTTCAGCTCAGGGGTGATCAGATGATTGGCGTGGGCCGATGGTCGGTCCGTAATCTCGCGCACCGTGCAGCCACTGGCCGGGGCCTCTACGGATGCCAGCCGACCCTCAGTGGCCGAACCCAGATTATGATGGAACCCAGCCGCCCGATCGGTGCGTTTTAGCAGGTCCAGCGCCTCATCCATGGTCAGACAATCCAGCACCGCGCGGCAGACAAAATGCCGGGGGATACCCGGCACCAGATCATGTACCCGGATATTGTTGATGGTCTGCACGATGCCCGCGCCGTTGGCACCCAAGGTGTGGCCGGGCATCATGCCGGGATAGAGATAGCTCTCGAACCCCGGTCCGTCGTCGGGTTTGGCCGAGACCCAATAACACTGACCGTGATAATCCGCCGAGCCGTCTTCGTTATGGGCGATGACGGCGGGCTGATCGCCATCCGCGGGAATGATCAGCGACGTGCAGCCCTCGCCAAGTCCGGCGGCAACAGCCGGCGAGATATCATCGGGCCAGCGCAGGTCACCCCGACAGTTCCATAAAAATGCACGGTCGAAGGCGATGCCCATGCCATCGGCCATGCCTTCCAGTTCGCGTACATACTGAGGAAAGGTTCGACGGGCTGCGGCGATCAGCTGATCTAAATAGGGCGATCCGGACCAGCGCCGTTCGACCTCAATAAGCTCTTCATTATGAACCGTGACCTGTTGAACACACCCGGCAATCGCCTCGCCTATCATGCGGCCAACACCATAGGCGTCGCCGGAAGCGGTAATAACGGTCAAAGCCATGAAGACGGATCCAGTTCAGTGGTTACGACATGCACCATATTGCGTGGCCCCCTGGTCGACTTCAAGAGCTGTGGCGCGGTTTTTTTCAGCCCAGCAGAAACGCCAGCCGTTCATCGGTTCTGGCTGGTGTGATCTCAAGAATTTCCGCAGCGACAACATTGCGGGCGACAAACGGATCATCGTTGACCCGGCGTTGAAGATCAGCGAGCGACGTATTATGCGCCAGAATGCCACCACCCAAACTCGGCTGGAGGCTGCCGGCCAACACAAAAACACCGTCATCAAAACCGCGTTTAAGCCATTCATTGTGGCCGTCCATGAATTGGCCCGCCTGGCCCTTATTTTCAGAAAATTTAAGCAGTACGGTAAACATCGGTTTTTCCTCCCGTTAATTTAGACTTGGCGTACATGCGTCCAGCCAGTCGCCCATCTGCCTGACTTCCTGTTCGATAAATTTTTCATCATTAAAAGCCTGAGCCAGTGTCGCCACCCCCTGGCTGCGGGCCAGAAGATGCATGGCCAGTTCGTCGGCATCGGCCTCGCGGCCAAGCAACGTGAACTGCCTGGCGAGCCAGGTCCGGAACAGCGTCAACAGCTTGTGTGCCTCGTCTTGTGAGGCATGATTGAGCTTCGCGAGTTCAGTGCTGAGCGTACCGATCGGGCAACCGTAACGTTTAATTTTATCCCGGTTGGTGATCAGAATATAAATAAAACTACGAATACGATCCGCCGGGTCTGTCCCGTCACTTTCCCACTTTTCCAACATCACCCGCCGATCCGCCAGACGCAGACGGATCACCGCATCGAGGATTTGATCCTTGGATTTGAAGTGATAATAAAAATTACCGCGCGAAATGTGGACGGCATCCGCAATATGCGAGAACGAGGTATGCTCGTAACCCTGCTGATAGAACAGCCGGTCAGCCGCCTCAACAATATGATCACGCGTTGTCTTGTCACTCATGAAAACACCTCCCGCTCACACATCTCCCCACGGCCTGGGTTCGGCACGGGAGAAGTAGGACGACCATCCTACGTAAATTATTAGGATGCTCGCCCTAGACAGTCAAGATCAAATCACCTGCAGGCAGGGCCATCCTTGGCAAGTGTGCTTTGACACATAAGGTGAGAATAAAATGTCCGTTGTTCCCTCAAATTCAGACGATTACGAAGGTCTTCGATGACAGCCGTTCTGTGCCACAAGCGGTCATCGGTTATTCCGTCTACTTTCATATCTTGTGACCTTTTGATGTGGACTCTTTTGTGGCGCAGTTACATACGCTAGGCTCGCATTCGTAACCATTATGAGATTCAAAAATGAACCGCAGCTACGGTAATAACCACATATACCGCGTGCGATACTCGGATTTTGGACAATGACTGATCAACACCAAGATAATGACATTATAG
>Ga0316204_10006785_pt1 | contig 17299 bp, 13 predicted proteins | sample 6monrhotite_MG_2_FD_205661 | JGI IMG/M metagenome (GOLD analysis project Ga0316204, IMG submission 205661) | Microbial mat bacterial communities from mineral coupon in-situ incubated in ocean water Damariscotta River, Maine, United States -... | ecosystem: Environmental > Aquatic > Marine >... | reverse complement strand
TTTACCAAAATGACGCAACACGCGAATACTCACATCCTTCATCGACGCACGCACATGATCCACTTCGCCTTCCAAATAATAGAAAGCCGCCATAGCCGGGATAGCAACTGTTAAGCCAAAGGCCGTCGTCAGCAACGCCTCCCAAATCCCCCCTGAAAGGATCGACGGATCAACACGGCTACCAGCCGCTTCAAGATTCATGAAGGCGACAATCATGCCAGTCACAGTCCCCAGTAACCCCAGCAGTGGGCTCAAGTGTGCGATGGATGAGAGTCCGCGCAGCCACGACTCAAGGTTGCGAATTTGCGCAGAACCGATGCGGCTGACTTCGGCCTCGACATCTTTGGCGGACATCACGGGATCGGCACCACAACGTATGGCACCCTCCATCACATAAGCCACCGGACTGCGCTGCAGTTGTAGCGCAGCTAAAGCGCTGTTGTGGTCACCTTGTTGCAGTGCGACCAGTGCGGGATCGATAAAATCTAACCGACGCAAACCGCTACGGAAAAACTGAAACAGTTTAAGCAAAATAATGGCGACGGCCAGTACAGACATGACCAGCAGTACCCACATCACCAGCCCACCCTGCTGGAACAGACTCACTATATTCATAAGCTCTCAATCATCATTTATAGAAATGTATATGAGTGACAACCATAAGGCTTGCCACCCGTAAATGATTCGTCCCTGGCGTACCAGGAATTACAACTCCATTTCAATCCCGGTATAAACAAACTGCGGCAAACCTCCGCGCGCACCATGGGGCTGACGCGATACCACGTATTCTTCATCGAAGAGATTTTGCACGCCACCGAAAAGCTTCATGCTCTCGTTGATACGATAAAAGGCAGAAACGTCAGCGGTAAAATAGCTGTCAGTCTTGCCATACCGAGCATCGGGATCTCCAGCGCCATTGACTTGGTTGTCTACGTTATTGGCGCTGGTGTAGGTCTCGCTCACATAGCTACCCGAGATGAATGCACCCCATTTTTTTGTCTCGACACCGGTGCCCAGGCTCAGCGTCAGTTCCGGGATATAAGGGACTGCATTACCTGCTTTACCGAAGCTGAAAATCGACTCTGCATCCGTCGATGTCGAGTCATTTTTTTGCTCGGCATTGGTATAGGTTGCACTTAGAAAAGAAGGATTACTCACGCCCCAACCGTTGGCAAGTCCGGCGTCAAATTGAAGCGCGAGTTCAATACCAAAGGTATCTACCTCACCAAAGTTTTCATCTTCTCCCGTACCTGTACCACCTACATTGTCGGTGACGATCAGATCTTCAAAAGCGGTGTAGAAAAAAGTTGTTTCGGCCGCGAATGCTTGCTGAGCGTTGGTATAACGTGCGCCTGCTTCAAAGGCGGTACTGGTTTCCGGGTCGAGACCGCCGCGTGTGCCGCGTGGGCTGGGGGTGGAGTAACCCGTATGTACGCCACCAAAACCTGTCCACTGTTCGTTGAACTGGTAGGCTGCGCCGATACCATAGGCATTGACGTTAAAGCTGTTTTCACCGTCCCGACCTTTTGTACCACCCGCACTTTGCAAGGTGCCCTTGGGATCTTCAGAGGTTTGATCCAGTGTCTCATAACGAACTCCGGGTGTGATTGTCCAGTTGCCTGTTTCTATGGTGTCTTGAACAAACAACGCTAAGGCTTCTGTTTTCTGGAAGCGATCACCCGCGCCACCTGGCGTGCCAGGAGTCATTCCCGTGATGGTGCCGTTGGCCGCTTGGGCATAGGTATCCTCCCACTGGAACCGTGTTATTTCATCCTCGTGCAGTCGAAGACCGGCCATCACTTCATGCTGAACGTTGTCTGTAGCAAAACGAAAATAGCCGACTGACTCAATGCCTTGCGTACTGTACTTGCGATTATTGGCTTTGATTTTCAGATCACAAGCTGCGGTACCCTTCATGCAGTCCTGCGATAGTCCGGGGACCTCCAGAACCTTGGAAAGGTTGTCGCCATTGACCGTGTTGAGTTTGTACCAGTTACGCTTGAAATCGGTCTGGTAGAGCGTCGTAATCACATCGACGTTATCTGTGGGGCTGATACTCCAGCGCAACGAGGTCTGTTCCTGCTCACTTTTTATGTTATCGATACGCGAAGCGGCATAACGACGGGTTGGGTCAGCCTTAAAATCAGCTTCGGTCAGGCCGAGATAGGTCTCATTGGCATCCAGATCGCTGGTGCCGTGTTTGAACTCGAAGCGTTGGTATGTGTCAGTATTCGGTTCCCACGACAGTTTGACCATGGCATCAGTTTTATCAAAGCCGGTATCTTCACCACTGCGAAAATCGGCGGTCTCATCGATCTGTTTAAAACCATCGTTGTGGCGACGGTAACCTTCTACCAAAACGCCGAATTGCCCAGCAGCGCCCGCATCAAATGTGTTACCAAAGTAAGCGTGGGTGCGTTGCTCATTAAAGCTGCCGAAGGTCGATTTCAGGTAGACCTTTTCCTTTGTTGGAATGGGCGTTGAAAGATAGTTGATAACGCCACCTGTGGTGTGAGGGCCATATTTGATCTGGCTAGAACCTTTTAGCACTTCCAATCCACTCATGCGTCCTGATGTGGGTGAATAATAAGCAGCAGGCGCAGTATAAGGTGCCGGTGACATCATCACACCATCTTCCATTACAGTTACTTTAGAACTGCGGGTAGTATCGACACCGCGTAGGCTGATGCTAGGAAAAAGACCAAAACCGTCTTCTTCCCGCACATAAACACCGGGCACCTTGCGAAGTACACGGTTCACGTCATCATAATTTTGCTGACGAATATCTTCTTTTGTCACCACCTGGGCCGAACCAGGCATCTTTTCGATATTAGCCGGATTGCCAATCACCATGACTTTATCAAGTACTTTTGCCTTGGTATTTATCTCGTCAGATTCTTCACTTACTGCGCCAGCAGGCAATGCCAAGCCGAGCGCGGCAATAGCGATGGCATCGCGTAATAAACGATGTTGTTTTTTCACTGTTTCACTCCCTCAATGTAGTTTTGCGATGATGCCGCCTTGGCCACAACTCAATAATGAGCTCTGGAACAGGGGCTGATAACTGGCTGGCTACTAATTGACCCGAGCGGGTGATTGGCTGGCTGAGTGAAGTATGAGTGAATCGACCTTAAATGTAAATGATAATTATTCGCATTTACTTAAAAAAGCAAGAAAAACCTTGCCGAAAACAAGAGTGAGGATCAACATATTGATTATCTTAGATAATCAGGATTTGATGGCCATGATAATTAGCGTTTAATCATTTGGCCAACCAGGCTATTGTTAATCCCAACAACACAAATAGGATGATTCTGACTCTCCATTCATCCCTCAGACCTATCGGTTTTTGTCCATCCATGATGCGCTGATATTGCCTTGTCGCCTTCAGCCATGAAGTATGCCAAAGGGATTGAAGCCCGGACAATCTATCCTTAGCGCATCGTTGGCATCCTTCAATCCATTCTGCAACCCGCCGCACCGTTTCCACCCGCTGCGATGCCACGGCAGGGGCTTGGTGTGCGCCCTGCATCCGGCCGATAATAAACGTCAGCGTAGCCAGGAAGATAGCCACCAAGGCGATGACGGGATAGGCAAGAGACTCGTATTGGTGCCACATCTCCGGGTGGGCCAGGCCGCCTCCCAGCGCTACGATAAACAAGCCGGTGAGGGCAACGGCAGTCCAGGCGGGTAAGCTTTTTACCGATACCTGGGTGAAAAACCTGAACATCGCATACAACACGGCCGCTATCCCTATCCCCTGGATAATCATCGCCGCAACACCAAAGGCGTGTTCCCCTATCGGCAGCCAACGCACTGCCCCGAACAGTCCCATGGCCACCGGCACGCCGCCCAGCAACAGGGCTGTTGACCGGGACACCGAACTGAATACCGCCGTCAACCACAGGTGCGCAGGCCAGACACCCGCCTTGAGCGCGAAGCCGATGAACGCCATCCAAAGATAAAACTGTGCAGACGATGCCTCTGCCATGGCCTCACGCACCACCGCGAAACGCAAATCTTCTGTCACAAACGCAGCCAGCAGCAGTGCTTCGAACAGCAGCAGGTCCGCCACGATCAGAACGATGAGATAGCAGCGTCCGGCCCGCCGCGCCGCCTCATCGCCACTCTGGATCAACAGCCCATACAAGCCGTAACCCATCAGCGTCGTAAAACAGAAGAAACCCACCAGGTCGCTTGCCAACACAGCGCCCAGATTGCCTGCCAGGGTCAATAGAAAGTATGTGGTGGTGCGTTGATCTGCAAAATCGTGTTTTGAAGGCTTAATGATGGCTGCCGCCACGAACCAGATGGCGACGGACATCGCCAAAATCCAGCGGCTTTCACCATCAATGGCACAACCTGCTCCGAAAAACAGCCAGGGCAACTCCAGCGAGGCTTCGCCAGGCAGCACCGCCAGCAACGCAGCGGGGATGATGGCCAGGTGACGGGGCCTGGGCAGGCGTGAATGCAGTGCTGGAATGGCCAGCAACAGCGGCCAGGCTACAACAAAGCAAAGCAGTATCACGGAAATCTCTACATTCATGGTAGATAGAACTCCTGCGCCGCGATCAGCTTAGCCCACTCTAGTGGGCTGAAAGGTAGCATCACCAGCAGCCCGGCCGCCAGGGCCAGGGCCGCCGTCAGCACTGGCGGCAACAATAGCGCCCAGGCCGTTTCCTTGCGGCCGAAGTCACGTTCCTCCGGCCAGGCGTCTGATGGCGCGCGGAACCAGGCACGATGCAATATGGGTAGAAAATAGGCCGCGTTAAGCAGGCTGCTACCGGCCAGCACTAAGATTACCCAGGCCTGGTCTGCCTCCAGCGCTCCCAGCCCCAGATACCATTTGGTAACGAACCCGGCCACCGGTGGCGCACCGATCATGCCAAAAGCGCCGATGGTAAAGGCCACCATGGTCCAGGGCATGCGCCGCCCCACACCGTTCATCTCGCTGATCTTGTGGATACCTAAGGTCTCTGCCAGGTTGCCGGCGCAGAAAAACAAGGTGATTTTCATCAGTCCCTGATGCACCAGATGCACCACTCCGCCGATAGTCGCGATAGGCCCAGCGATGGCGACACCCAGGGCGATGTAAGAGACCTGACTGATCGTGGAAAAGGCCAACCGGCGTTTCAGGTCATCCTGGAACAGGGCACGCAATGAACCATAGATAATGGTGATCGCCGCCAGCCAGGCCAGCGGGCCAAGGACGCCCAGCCCGACGGCAAACTCCACCCCGAATACGTCATAGACCACCCGCACGATGCCAAACGCACCGGCCTTCACTACGGCCACCGCATGCAGCAGCGCGCTGACCGGTGCTGGGGCGACCATGGCCTGTGGCAGCCAGCCGTGAAACGGCACCAGCGCCGCCTTCACGCCAAATCCAACGATCAACAGAGCGAAGATGATCATCAGAGCGGGACGATGCTCGTCCCCCAGTCCGTCAAGAAATCCCCCTTGCGGCGTAAACTCCAGGGTACCGCTCAAGGTATAAAGCCATACCGTACCCAATAGCAGCAAGGCACCACCAAAAACCGTGTAGGCAAGATAGGTTCGCCCGGCACGGCGGGCCGTTTCGGTGCCTCGATGCACTATCAGTGGATAAGTCGCCAGAGTTAACAGCTCGTAAAACAGCAGGAAGGTAATCAGGTTGCCGGACAAGGCCACGCCCACCGTGGCGGTGACACACAGGCTGAAAAAACCAAAGAAGCGGCTGCGATTGGGTGAGCCCTCCAGGTAACCGATGGCATACACGGTTGTGACCAGCCAGAGCACCGCAGACAGCGTGACAAACAACAGCGACAGCGGGCCGGCTCGCAGCACCAGCTCTATCCCCGGCAGCAACGCCAGCCGCATTTCGTAATCATGTCCATGATAAACGCCCCACAGCATCCAACCGACCAGCGCAAGTTTAACCAGGGCACCTGCCAGGTTGAGCACGGTACGCAAGCGTATTCTCTCCTCCGCCAGCCCGAAGATAATCAAACCCGGTAGCAGGGAGCTTAGAATCACCAGCAGGGGAAGCCAGCTATTCCAGTTCATGGCCTGATCTCGCTAGCACCGAACGGATCACCGATACCCACCAGCGATAACACCGGCACTGCTAGAAACCCCAGCAGAACAGCCCCCAGGGCGAGCAACAACGCGGCCCATTCCATACTTGCGGGCACGGCTCTTGACTCGTGTACAACATCCGCCTGGGTGAAGGCGTAACCTAATACTTTGAAGATATAGGCTGCCGCCAGCAAACCACCCAGAATTATCACCGCCACAAGATCCCAACGACCCTGTACCAGAGCCGCCTCAAGCATCAGCCACTTGCCGATAAACCCCCCACTCGGAGGCAGTCCCATGATGCTCACCCCGGCCAGCGCAAAGGCAGCCGCAGTCAGCGGCAAGCGCTGCACCACCCGGTCCAGATCAGCAATGCGGTCATGACCGCCAAAGCGCAACAGATTGCCCGCCGCCAGAAACATCGCCGCCTTGGCCAGGGCATGAGAAAACGCCAGATAGGCGGCCGCGTTCCAGGCCGCCACCCCGGCGGCTGCGGCCAGCGGAAACGCCAGAAACATATAACCAATCTGGGCCACGGTGGAATAGGCGATCAGCAGCTTCAAGCGGGTCTGGCGCAAGGCCTGCACTGACCCCCAGAGCACCGCCATGGCACCAAGCAGGCCCAACAGTGTATGAACACCTTCGCTACCAATAAGGGGTTCAAATACCTCCAGCCACAAACGCAGCAGGATATAAAAAGAGGCCTTCACCACCAGCGCCGACAGTAGGGCACTCACCGGTGCAGGGGCGTGGGCATGGGCGGGTGGCAGCCAGAAGTGCAACGGGAACACTGCAGTCTTGAGCAACAGACCGGTGCCCATCAACCCCAGCGCCGCCCACACCACGGGCGAGGCGTCGACCCGCTCGGCAAGCAGTGCAATATCCACGGTGCCAAAGCCGTGATAAAGCAGTGCGACACCAAGCAGGTAGGCCAGCGACCCCAGCAGCGCGGCCAGCAGATAACGCATAGCGCCGCCAAGTGCATCCCGGCCGCCCGCCAGCGCGACCAGCGCCACCGCTGCCAGGCCCATCAATTCGAAGGTGACGTAGATGTTGAAAATATCAGCCGATAGAAACAGGGCATTCAGCGCGGCCAGCAAAAACAGCCACAGCGGCCAGAACCGGGTCGCATCCTCACGCTCGAAAAAAGCCGCCGAATAGACACTGACGGCGAACCCCACCATAGCAGTCACTAAAAGCATCAACAGGCTCAGTCCATCGGCATACAGATCAATACCCAGTGGCGCGCCCCAGCCGCCCACCGCGTGACGATAGACGCCAGTGTCGAGCATCTGCCAGGCCAGGCCCACCACCGACAGAGCGACAGAAAACACAGTAACCAGTCCCAATACCTGTGCCATGCGTGGCCAAATAAAACAGATCATACCTCCCGCCAAAGGCAGCAGTATTAGCATCACCCCCCAGGGGGAATCCGTGAGTGCTGTGCCCACTAGTGTGATTCTCGCTGATCATCGGGCAGTTCAGCGCGCCCGGTTTCCGCGGTCAATTTCAACATTAAGGTAAGTGCCAGCGCCGTGGCCGAGACTGCCACGACAATCCCAGTGATCACCATGGCGTGGGGCACCGCATCCGGTGGGGCCTCGTTGGTGCGCTTCGCCAGCGCCACCAGCACCAGGAAGATGCTGCTGCCCATGACGTTGAGCGCCAGGATTTTGCGCAACAGGTGGGCGTGTACAATCAGGCCGTACAAGCTGAGGGAGAACAGCCCTATGCCTACCAGGGCGTAAAGGAATGAGGCGCTCATGTAAGCCCCTTATCGTTCCGGGGCCGTCCCCCCAGAAACAGGGCGGCCAGAGTGAGACCAATCGAGACCGTCGCAGCCGTCTCAAGAACCAAAATCAATATGCCCGCCTGAGCTGTGGGAAATTCCAGTAACTGCCCTTCGATCATATAGAGTAGCGCAGCTATAATCACAAATGCGCCAGGGCCGGCCACCAGCATCAACCGCAGAGGCCATGCCATCAGCCCAACACGGGGGCGCCAGCCCGCCAACAACAGCAGCACCCCCGCAGCACCCAGCACCGCACCCGCCTGAAAAGCACCGCCAGGCGCGTGGCCACCGACCCACAGCAGGTAAGCGGCCACCAGGATCAGCAGCGGCACCAACACCCGCGCCAGAGTGTCCAGCACAATGCCCGGCGCGGTATCGCGATGCAACTCCGTGCCACCAAGCGACCAGACACCCAGCAATGCCAGCAACAACACCACCATCTCCAGCAGGGTGTCGTAACCCCGAAAGTTGAGCAGCACCGCTGTCACCGGGTTATCCACACCACTGGTTTTCAGGTTCGCGGCGACCTCGGCACTCAGTCCCGTAACATAAGGTGGCAGTGATAAAACCACGTAGCCAAGTCCGGCGCTAACCAGCAACAGCGCAACCACTGGCAACCACTGCAGTAATCGGCCTTTCGGCCTGCTTATTTCTGCTTGTACAGATAAATTGTCATTCGTTTCTGTTGGGTGTAATTTAGCCAACGCCGCCATGAGCAGGGCACCGGTCAGGCCAGCGCCGATAGCCGCTTCGGCCAAGGCCACATCCGGCGCATCCAGACGCACCCAGGCCAGCGCCATCAGCAGGCCAAAAGCAATGAACAGTACAATGGCCCTGAACAGGTCCGGGCAGGTCAGTGCCCGCCAGGCCAGCCACAACAATCCCAATCCCAACAGGCCATCGAACATCCATGCCAACAGCGTTAGCGCTTCCACAAACGAATCCCTCTCTTTAATGCCCCGCTGGCGACCAGATGAGCAACGCTGGCCCCAGCGAGCAGCACCAGCAACCAGATCAGTAACAACTTGCCCACCACGGCCCACGATCCCGCCTGCAGCGCCAGCCCCGCCATCATCAGGCCCAGACCGACGTTGTCGGCCTTGGTGAGGGCGTGCAGGCGGGTATAGACATCAGGAAAACGCAGTAGGCCCAGGGTGCCGGCCAGAAAAAAAACAGCGCCGGCGATCAGCAGTACCGCGCAGAGGACGTCAACCAGCATCATCGCTTGCCCCCTGCTCCCAGGCGCGCCGCACAAAGGCCACCGCTGTCACCGCCGCCAGCAGGGCAAACAACAGTGCCACATCGCGCAAGGCGGCATTGCCATGGGCCTGTGCCAGCAGCAGCAATATCGCCACCGCGGTGGTGCCAAATAACTGCGCGGCCAGCATGCGGTCAGCAGCGCTCGGACCGCGCAGTACGCGCCACATTCCAGCGCCAAGATTCAGCAACAGAAACACCGCCAACGCAAGATAGAGGGTCTGCACGGCTTCTCAACCCTCCAGTGTGACCGGCGTGATAAAACCGGGCGGTTTGATGGCAAGCACGGAGCAATCGAGCTGATTCAAGATTGTCTCGGCGGTATTGCCCATGATGAATCCGGGAATGCCAGTGCGGGCCACCGTACCCATCACCACCAGATCGGCCTCGATCTGTTTTACCAGTGCGGGAATTTCTTTGCACGCCCACCCTTTCACCAGATGCGATTGAGGTTTAAGATATTTCACGGTGTCTTCCCCCAAGTGGCTGGTCACCTCACTCAACAGCGTATTCAAGCCGGTTGCATGCTGCAGTCTTGTTTGTTTGACGTAGGCCACAACCTGCTTCTCTGACATCTTCATAAACGCGCCGCGCATTGTGTCCTCACCGATTGCCTCCCAGGCATGTACGACGTGCAGTTCGGCAAAGTCGGCTAGCGCCAGCGAACTGGCCATTTCAAGGATCTGCCGGTTCAGCGCATCTCGTGATTTCAGTTCCTGAGATGGATAGGCGTCGCTCACATCAACCGCTGCCAGGATGCGCCGATAGGATTTCGGTGCCTGCGCTTTGATCAGCCAGACCGGGCAGGGGCACTTGCGCAACAGGTGCATGTCGTCACTACCGAATAAGCGGTCCAGCCAATCCTGGGTTTCGGGAGACTTAATTACCAGGTCATGCCCGTTGTGCAACACTTCGCGGGTAATTTCCAGAAAAGGTATGCCCGTTAATACCTTGGTTTTGATCCCGATCCGTGTTCGGTAGGGATCGACCAGAGCTGACAGGTCTTGCTCACGAGCACTCACCATGGCAGTTTGCAGATCGGCAGGTCCAGCCTCCGGCATTTCGAGACCGACAGCAACATCCTCGGCCACCTCAACCACGGTCAGGCCGGCCTGGTTGTTTTCCGCCAGTGCGATGGCGCGCTCAAGGGCGGGTTTAGATGTTTGTCCGGCTTCCAGCACACAAAGAATATCGTTAAATCTTTTCATATTACTTGCCTCTTATGGGTTATTCAGGGATAGATTAAGCATTCGAGCCACACGTTGTTCCACCATCTGGAGTTCCGCTAAATAGCCAGTCTGCCTGTCCAGCACATGCACCGTTAGTACATTATGATCGAGCGCTGCAGACAATGTGCCCGGCAACAGACTGACGATATTAGCCATGAACACCTGCGGCAGACCCGATGGCAGCCGTAGCGGGTATTCAACCAGGTCTGGATCAATGGGCATTTGGGGCTGAAAGGCGCGCCGGGCCACATCCACCACCCCCAGCAGGGAGTGCCGGAGAAAAAGGGGCGCAAACCGCAGAAGTTCGAACCAAGCCACCGGCACAGGGGGAACCAGCGCGACACTGGCTGCCACTGCAAGCAACACTGCCGGTACCCCGATTAACCAGGAGGCGATCGCGCCATCGCTGAGAATCCACCAGACCAGAGAGAGCAGTAGCGCCCGCACCACGATGCAGGCCCCATATGTTTTTTTCTTCAGTGGCTTCATTATCAGCTCCATTAAACCTAGAAAAACCAGTTGATCTGCGGTGCATAGTACAAGCTCTTGATTCGTCTAACTGAGTTTTCTAGGTTAAACAGGATCAGCGTAGCTAGTCAGATCGTACCAAAGTCCCCGGTCATCGTTCCCCGCCAGATGTGCGATTTATCGTAGCTTTTCAGCGGCCTCCCGTGCGGCATCTGCGTAGGGAACCATCACCAGATCGGCACCCGCCTGCTCCATTTTGGCCTCCTCGGCGGGATCATGGGCGGTGACGGCGATGCGGCCCGTATAGCCCAAATTTTTCAGCGTTTGGATCAGCGCCTGATTTACCTGCCGTTCGGGTGCCGTACTCACCACCCATTGGACATGGGCAAGCTGCAACGAAGCGACGAATTCAGGGTCCTCGGCATCCCCGTAGCGCACAGGGTGGCCCATACTGTCACCTGAGCGGACCAGTTCCGGGTTGTAATCGACACTCAGCACCCGGCAGCCGCGCTCCCGCAGTGCCTGGGCGATGCCGGACCCGTAGCGGCCCATGCCAAAAAGCACTATCTCCACGGCGCCTTCCTCAGATGTCACGCCCGGCCCGGACTCCCGGTGGGGGTGTTTGCGCTCGAATATCGTCAGCCAGGGTGCCAGGCGCTCGTAAAGTGGGTAGGAAAAAATGATCATATAGGTCGAGGCGCTGATGGTAATCAAACCTACTAGGGTGATCAGGCCCATAGTCTCGGCGTTGATATGGCCAAGGCTCAGTCCCAATGCCCCCAGAATCAGCGAGAATTCGCTGATCTGCGCCACCGTGAGCCCGGCCAGAAACCCGGTGCGCTTGCGGTACCCCAACGTGCCCATAATAATCATTACGATCAGCGGGTTGCCAATCAGTACAAACAGCGAGAACACTAAAGCCTCACCGAGCTGGGCACCTAATAGCCCAAGATCCAGACGCGCGCCCAGATCGATAAAAAAGAACAGCAACAGGAAATCACGCAAGCTGACCAAACGGGCGCCCAGTGCATCCCGGTAGGGTGTGGAGGCCAGGGAGACGCCGGCGACAAACGCGCCCACCTCTTTGCTGAAGCCCAGGCTGTCGCCCAGAATCGCCAGACTCACCGCCCAGGCAATGCCAAATAACACCAGTAGCTCCTGGGAACGGGAAAGCAAATGCAGCAACCGCGGAAACACATAACGCGTGATCAGGGCCACCACCAAAATAAAGGCGATGCCCTTCACCAGCACGGCCAAAGCGGCATAAGACACGGGCGTCTCACCACTCTCACCCAAAGCATTAAGGCCGATCATCACCAGCACCACCACCAGATCCTGCACGATAAGGAAGCCCAGGGCGATGCGCCCATGCAAGGTATCCACTTCGCGTTTATCCGACAGCAGCTTGACGATGATGATAGTGCTGGAAAAGGTCAGCGCGACCGCTACATACAGGGCAGCAATCGGTGTCATGCCCAAGGCGATTGCAATCAAATAGCCCACGACGCTGGTAAAGATAACCTGACCCAGCCCGGTCGCCAGCGCCACCGGTCCCATGGTGCGGATGATATGCAGGTCCAGCTTTAAACCGACCACAAACAACAGCAAGGTGATGCCGAATTTGGCCAGCAGGTCGATCTCATCATTCGCGCTTACCCAGCCCAGTACCGAGGGCCCGGCCAGAATCCCCACCGCTATAAAGGCGACAATCAGCGGTTGGCGCAGGCGCATGCACAGCGCACCCACCGCCGCCGCCAACAGCAGCAACACCGCCATTTCAGTGAATATATCGGGAAATATACTCATTCTCTTTGCTCATTTTCGCTACGAAGACGCTGCCACTTTTCGAGCCCCACCACGGTGTAGATCACCAAGCCGCCGGTCAGAATCCACGCCCATTCAGCAATCCCCAGAGGCGCGCTTCCAAACAGATAATTCATGGCCGGGGAATAAGTAAACATAACTTGCAGCAATGTCATTGCTACCACACCGAACACCAGCCACCGGTTGGAAAAAACACCCAGCTTAAACATCGAATAGCGCAACGATCGGCAATTGAACAGATAGAAGAGTTCACCGAACACAAACATATTGACTGCGGCGGTGCGCGCCGTTTCGACACTCTTACCCTGCAGCAACGCCCATTCGAAAAGGCCAAAGGCGCCAAGCATTAACATCAGGCTCACAACGCCAATACGAAAGCCGAGCTCCCGGGTGAGTACCGGTGTCTCCGGACGTCGCGGGGAGCGCTCCATGATCCCCGGCTCCTTACCCTCGAAGGCCAGCATCAGACCAAGCAACACGGCTGTTGTCATATTGATCCATAGAATCTGGATCGGTGTAATGGGCAGTGTGATACCGGCGAACACGGCAATGAGTACCACCAGCCCCTCACCGATGTTGGTAGGCAGAGTCCAGGTGATGAATTTGACCAAATTATCGAATACCGCCCGCCCCTCCTCGACCGCCGCTTCGATGGTCGAAAAGTTGTCGTCGGTGAGCACCATGTCCGCAGCCTCTTTGGCCACCTCGGTGCCGCCCACCCCCATGGCAACGCCGATATCGGCCTGCTTGAGCGCGGGCGCATCATTGACGCCATCACCGGTCATCGCCACCACATGGCCTTTGGCCTGCAGCGCCTCCACCAGGCGCAGCTTTTGTTCGGGTGAGACCCGGGCAAATACCGACGCTCGCTGGGCAATATCGATCAGCTCATGGTCGGCTGATTGCGAAAGCCGGTGCCCGTTGATGGCGAAATTGTCCCGGTCGCTTTCAGCGGCGCCATCGAGGCCGATCTGGCGAGCGATGGCAGCGGCGGTGGCCAAATGATCGCCAGTGATCATCTTGACCTGGATGCCAGCCTTCTGACAGGCGCTGACAGCACTGATCGCCTCCTCTCTGGGAGGATCCATCATGGCCTGCAAACCGACAAAACTCAGCCCATCGGCTACATCAGCATGGCTGACCGATTCACCGGGGGCCGTCAGCACCTTGCGGGCAAACGCCAGTATTCGCAGCCCGCTGGCGGCCATCTCCTCCACCTCGCGGTGAATGGCGGCCTGATCGAGCGCTTCAGATTCGGAATTTGGGCCATAGGCATCGCGGCAGCGGGCCAACACACTCTCAACCGAACCCTTCAGATAAATAATCGCCGCCGCCTCTGTCCCGCCATGGTGCAGCGTCGCCATATATTGATGCTGGGATTCGAACGGCAACGTATCGATGCGGGGGAAGTCCTGCTCCAGCGTCTCGCGGGAAAGCCCGGCTTTGGCCGCGGCGGTAATCAACGCCACTTCGGTGGGATCACCCTCGATGCCCCACTGTCCGCCGTTGTCGATCAGGCGTGAATCGTTGCATAACAGCCCGGCCTTCAGACACTCCACCAGGGCGGGATACGCTGCCGGATCGATTCCAGAATCAATCGCAGCATCGGCAAGGCGAACCTCGCCCTGGGGCGCGTAACCCACGCCCGTGAACGCGTAATATTTCCCGCCGGCACAGACCTGCTGCACCGTCATCTGGTTCTGGGTCAGCGTGCCGGTCTTGTCGGAACAGATCACCGTGGTGCTGCCCAGGGTTTCAACCGCCGGCATCTTGCGGATAATGGCGTGACGCCGCGCCATTTTGTTCACACCGATCGCCAGCATGATGGTCATCGCCGCCGGCAATCCTTCGGGTATCGCCGCAACGGCCAGTGCCACCGCCACCATAAAGGTGTCGAGCAGCGGATCACCGCGAAACCAGCCCGCCAGCAAGGTCAGGCCGGCCAGACCCAAAATGACCCACAACAGAATGCCACTGAAATGGGTGATCTTCCTGGTCAATGGCGTGGCCAGCGTATCGGCGCTGGCGATTAACGCGTTGATCTGCCCGATCTCGGTGCCGTCAGCCGTCGCGACGACAATGCCCACACCGGCGCCATAGGTAACAAGCGTGGACGAATAGGCGATGTTGCTGCGGTCGGCAAGCCCCGTTTCCTGGGCCAGTTGTTGCGGCTGTTTCTGCACCGGGACGGACTCGCCGGTCAACGCCGATTCATCGATCTGCAACTCCCGACAACGCAACAAGCGCAGGTCGGCAGGCACCTTGTCCCCGGATTGCAACAGCACCAGATCCCCGGGGACTAACTCAACGGCCAGGACTGTTTGCTTCTCTCCCGAGCGCAGCACCGTCGCCGCGCCTTCCATGGTGAGCGCCAAGGCCTCGATGGCCTTTAATGCCTTGGATTCCTGAATATAACCAATGATGGCATTGATCAGTACAACGCCGAAGATGACGCCGCTGTCCACCCATTCCTGCAATGCAAAGGTAACCGCCGCCGCGGCCAACAGGATATACACCAGCGGCTGATGAAACTGCAGCAGAAATAAAATCAGAGGATTTTTGCCTTTCTTTTGCGTCAGGCGGTTGGGGCCGAAATGGGCTTGGCGGTGGGTGACCTCAAAGGTATCGAGCCCTTTGGTGGTATCCGACTCTAGCAGGATTGCAACTTCGTCTTGCGGCAGGTGGTGCCAATGCCTTGAAAGCAAAGTATCCATGTCGGTGCCTCGTTAAGAGATTGAGAAGTGTCCGTTATTGACAAAATCTCTTAGATGATTGTAATACATAAGTTATAGGATAGGAATTGAATAAACGCCCTCTATTTTGGAACTTGCCAGGGATAAAGTAAGCGGCGGAAGCACACCGCCAAGCGGGTAGCTGACATGTTGTCGCTGACGGCCATGGCGGGCTCTTGAATACAAAAATATCTATCGATTTGAAGTAAAACTTACGCTTTTACTTCAAATTTTAAGAATAATATTCCACGACACCCCTCGCTGAAAATTCAAGACAAATTCGTGATATATGGAGAGAGTATGCATGTCTAATAGAAATGAAATGGTTAAGAAGTTTGTAGATGAAGTAGACTGGAATAGTTACGACTATACTGCAGAGCCTGGTGCAGATATGAATTTTTCAGACTTCCCGGAAGACGATGACAGTGATCGCCCCATATGGGTTAGTAAACACTACAACACCACCGGTCATTGGAACTGCGTTCACGTTTGCGATTTAAATCAAATTAAAAGTGGTGCATACCGAAAGATGTTGGCTTTATACGGTGTTCCCGTGTCATGGCCGAGCAAGGACGAAGATGAAGACGTTTTGGAAGAGGTGATTGAAACTATCGATGATGCTCGGGAAGAAGGTGGCGACGCATACGCCGAAGCTTTGGACCAGCACGGTTTACTCAATGACGAACACTATGTGTGGTTGCGTGGTTATAAGCTAGGCCGACCGGAAGCATTTGAGGACTACGATACCGCCAAAGACGCCATTGATAAAATTGAAGCGGCAAAAGCTGACGAAGACGAAGATCTTGACGACGTCTTGGATGAATTTGAAATCAAAGACGAAATACATTACGAATATTTGAAAAAAGAAATCGAGCAAGCGGAAAAAAGAACCTATGCTGCTTATAACGCTGTGCTCACGCAAACCCATGCGTTTTTACAAGATCGTTTTGAAAAGCATAAAGAAGCCCTGTCCGATGAGCTATCGCCGTACAAAGGTATGTCAATGGAGCAGTGGGCGTCCATCAACGCCCAATTGTCGCAAGGCGAGGATTTGAATGCTTTGATCAGCGGCGCTGGTTTGGAAGCGCCGGAATGGGATGATATCAACACGGAGTGGAATGAACGCATGAGCCGCGACAGCACAGCGACCATTGCCACCGTATACGGTCAAGCCTTTACCGGCGGTGGTCAAGGCCAATTTGGAGCAGCCGCCGAGGCGGTTTCTGCGTCCATGGCCAGCGGGTCTGGTTCAGATGTGACCGGTGAAGACCCTATATCATTTGAAGATTGGGTAAAGATCACTGAGCACATGAATGCAGGTGCAGCTCAGGGTATGGACAGTAGTGCCATATTGGGTCAGTACAATTTGAATCCGGCTGACTGGGGTACCATCGGCGGCTATTGGGGACAAAAAATGAACGCCAACCCCATGCAGTACATCGGCGACTATCAGAAATTTCAGGAAAAATACTCACAACAATTTACTGCAGCGGGTTCGCATGCCGATGTGGAATTTTAGTGGATTTACTTGAAGAGCAAATCAGAGCGGCGCTTGAGGATCTGAATCGACACATTGAGCAGATCCTCACCGTTGCCGCCAAGGCACTTACAGAACCTGATCAGTGGCAGGACTTGATGACGTCCTATGATGTGAAACCTGCTTCGCAGACCGAGTCATCACAGGCCGCCCAATTCAACCATGTGCAGGGCGCATTACCCCTGGAGGTCAGAAACGTACTATTGGCGTTGCAAAGGCGCTACAAGTCAACGGTGAGGCATCTTGAAGAAGGCCAAAGTTCGCATTTTGCTTTATTCAACCACCTTGATGATCGGCATGAAAAGTTTGTTGATAAAGCCGTTAAAGACTATATAGACCGAATTAGGCCGAAAGTGACCATGCTATCTATTTTTGCCAATGCGCTGGCCACGACAGCTGCTCA
>Ga0316204_10006784_pt1 | contig 17303 bp, 13 predicted proteins | sample 6monrhotite_MG_2_FD_205661 | JGI IMG/M metagenome (GOLD analysis project Ga0316204, IMG submission 205661) | Microbial mat bacterial communities from mineral coupon in-situ incubated in ocean water Damariscotta River, Maine, United States -... | ecosystem: Environmental > Aquatic > Marine >... | reverse complement strand
ATACCTTCGTCATTGTTGAGCAGTTGATAAAGGTTGCATGGGTCGGGTGCGCCGGCTTCGGTCTTGATGCAACGCAGCGACCAGTCGTCAAACACCTCGCGAATATAGGGTTCACCCACTTGTGGGGCGACAGCCTCACCCAAAGAAAGGTCATCTTCGGCTGTTGTTTCAGGTGCGTCGGTGGTTTGCTGGGCGACGGCTAAGCTGGCCTGGCCGAGCAGGGCGGCGAGAATGACGAATTTCAGAATACTGCGCATAGGTCTTATCCTTTTGGCTTTTGCGGCGGCTTAGCATGATGCTGGTGCGCTGTCAGCGGCAAAAACCAGAGGCTGCGCTGTCTTTCGCTCACGTTTTCGCGGGGGGCTGAAAAAAGAAGAAGGGCCCAAAATGGACCCCGCTTCATGTTCTCCCTGTCGGACTTGGCCGACTATTTGTGGGCAAGCTACGCAAAGCCAAACGAGGCGTCAACATAAAATATTTGACAATGCGGTGAACGTCATAGCGAGAGGGATCGTGAAAAAAAACCGTGCCCGCAGGCACGGCAAGTCCACAGGGAGGACGTATGCCAATCCGCCATAGGGCGGCGGAAAGGCGCGCTTTATTGTGGCACGAAAGGCTTAACAATGTATTTTGCCTGAAAATCCATATTAGGGGCGGTTTTCATGTCAGAGACGATCTTTATTGGCGGCGGTGGTGAAGCTTACGGCACACCGCAGAGCCTGTTGCTGGACAAGGCGAACCGCCATGGGCTGATTGCGGGGGCCACAGGCACCGGCAAGACGGTGACCTTGCAGATCATGGCGGAAGGGTTTTCTGCCGCCGGGGTTCCGGTTTTCCTGTCTGATGTGAAGGGTGATTTGTCGGGGCTGGCGGTCAGCGGATCGCCCGATTTCAAACTGCATGCGCCTTTCATGTCGCGCGCCGAAACGATTGGCCTAGACCTGCAATATGACAGCTTCCCCGTCACTTTCTGGGATTTGTTCGGCGAAAAGGGCCACCCGATCCGCGCGACGGTGGCCGAAATGGGCCCCTTGCTGCTTTCGCGGCTGATGGATCTGACGGATGTGCAGGAAGGCGTGCTGAACGTGGCCTTCCGCGTGGCAGATGAAGAAGGTCTGCCGCTTCTGGACCTCAAGGATCTGCAGGCTCTCCTGGTCTGGGTTGGGCAAAACGCCAAGGCGCTCTCCTTGCGTTATGGCAATGTTGCCTCATCATCCATCGGGGCGATCCAACGCCAGCTTTTGGTGCTCGAAAATCAAGGTGGCTCGGCGCTCTTTGGGGAACCCGCGCTCGATCTGGCCGACATGATGCGGGCCCGCGAGGGGCGGGGCGAAATCAACATTCTGGCCGCCGATCAACTGATGGGCAGCCCGCGCCTTTATGCGACATTCCTGTTGTGGTTGTTGTCAGAGTTGTTTGAGGAGCTGCCAGAGGTCGGCAACCCCGACAAACCAAAGCTGGTGTTCTTTTTCGATGAGGCGCACCTGCTTTTTGATGACGCGCCCAAGGCCTTGGTCGACAAGGTAGAGCAGGTGGCCCGCCTGATCCGCTCCAAGGGGGTCGGGGTTTATTTCGTCACGCAAAACCCCGGAGACATTCCGGACGATGTGCTGGGCCAGTTGGGCAACCGGGTGCAACACGCGCTGCGCGCCTTCACAGCCAAGGACCGCAAGGAGTTGAAAACAGCCGCCGAGACCTATCGTGACAACCCGGCCTTTGACACAGCCGAGGCGATCCAGCAGGTCGGCACCGGCGAGGCAGTGACATCCTTTCTTGATCGCAAGGGTATCCCGCAGGTCGTTGAGCGGACCCTGATCCGCCCGCCGTCGTCGCAGCTCGGGCCGATTGACACGCCGACACGCAGCGCAATCATGCGCGCATCTGACATGGCCGGTAAATATGACAAGACCATGGACCGCGACAGCGCCTTCGAGATGCTGTCAAAACGCGCCGAGGCCGCGGCCAAAGCCGCCGAAGAGGCAGATGCCGAAGAGGCCCGGTTGGAAGAGAAAGAACGCGAATTTAAAGCCGCGCGGCGCTATGAAGGCGGACGCAGTGCCAGCCGGTCGTCGCGGTCGCGCAAGTCATCTGGCGACGGCTTTGGCGGGGCGCTGGCGTCGGTTGTCGTGAAAGAACTGAAGGGAACCACCGGGCGCCGCTTGGTGCGCGGGATTTTGGGTAGCCTCTTCAAGGGGCGCTAGTGCGGGCGACCGCCTCCTTCAGAGCTTGCTGATTTTCAGCGTCGCGATCCGGTTTTCATCCTTGGCCAGCACTTCGAACCGGAAGCCGTGGAAAGAAAATACCTGTCCCACGACGGGGATCAACTGGGCTTCGTGAATGACCAGACCGGCCACGGTATTGGCCTCATCATCTGGCAGGTTCCAGTCATGGGCGCGGTTGAGGTCGCGGATCGTCATCGCGCCGTCCACGTTATAGGCACCATCTGATGTGGCCTCGATCTGGTCCTCCTCGTGGATGTCGAATTCGTCGGCAATTTCGCCCACGATTTCTTCGAGGATATCCTCAAGCGTGATCAGCCCCTGCAAGGCACCGTATTCATCGACCACCAGTGCAAAATGCGTCTTGCGCTTGAGAAAGTTGCGCATCTGATCGTTCAGCGTCGTGGTTTCGGGCACGAAATAGGGGGGCATTGACACTTTCATGACGTCAAAGGCGGCCAATCCTTGCGCGCCATCCTTGCCACCACCCAGTAGTTTGTGCATGGCGCGCAGCAGGTCCTTGGAGTGGATCATGCCGACAATGTTTTCCTGATCATCGCAGTAAAGCGGCAGGCGGGTGTAGGGGCTTTGCAGGATCTGCGCCAAAATATCCTGCGGGGGCAACTCCGCATCGACCATCTCGATCCCGGACCGGTGCAGCATGATCTCCTCAACCGTGCGCTCGTTCAGATCAAGCGCCCCAAGGATGCGGTCGCGGTCCTCTTTCTGGACGATCCCTTCGGAATGGCCCAGTTGCAGCGCGCCTGCGATCTCTTCGCGCACAGCCAGAATATTGCTGTCGGGATCGGTACGTACACCAAAGATGAAAAGCACCCCGCGCACCAGATAGCGCACGGCCGCCACAAGGGGCGAAAAGACAATGACGGCTAGCCCAATGGGCCGCGCCACGCGCGAGGCGACGGCTTCGGGGTAGGTGATGGCCAAGGTCTTGGGCAGCACTTCGGCAAAGATCAACACCAGCGCTGTCATGATCAGCGTCGCCGCCGCCACGCCGTTCTGGCCGAAAAGCTTGGTCAATACGGCGGTCGCCAGCGATGTGGCAAGGATGTTCACCACGTTGTTGCCCAGCAGGACCGAGCCGATCAGCCGCTCATTGTCTTCGGTGATCCTGAGCGCGCGTTCGGCTCCGTTGGACCCTTTGTTGGCGGCCGAGCGCAGCTTGCCGCGCGAGGCGGCGGTCAGCGCGGTTTCAGAGCCGGAAAAGAAGGCCGAGAGGACCAGGAGGACGAGAATGGCGCTGGCGGTTACCCAGAATGCGGCGTCGAGAGGTGCGGTTTCCATCAGGTGCTTTCAGGCATAATCATGGGTGTTATGTACGCTCTGCGCGCCAGCTTCAAGGTTTGACCGTTTTTGCAAGGGGATGGTGATCCAGCACAAGCTCTTTGAGCCGCTCATCGAGTACATGCGTGTAAATCTCGGTCGTTCCCACATCGGCGTGACCCAGCATCGTCTGGATTGCGCGCAGGTCGGCACCACCAGCGAGAAGATGCGTCGCAAAGGCGTGCCGCAACGTATGCGGTGTGACCTTGGCAGGAGAAACACCGCCCGCGACCGCAAAGGTCTTGATCAGGCCAAAGAAACGGTGCCGCGTCAGATGCCCGGATTTGCCATGCGAGGGGAAAAGAAATCTCGACGCAGGTTTGCCCTGCTTGCGCGCGGCCTCTTCGCCTGCGTCCCGCTCGCCAAGATAGGATGCCAGCACATCGCGTGCTGATTGTGACAGAGGGACAAGCCGTTCCTTGCCGCCTTTGCCGCGGATCAACAGCATTTGCGGATCGCCCCGCGCGGCAGAGACAGGCAAGCTCACCAATTCGGTCACGCGCATCCCGGTGGCATAGAGCAATTCCATCAGACAGGCATTGCGCAGTGCCTCGCGCGGGGTGCTGCGGGCGGCGTCAATCAGGCGGTCCACCTCTTGCACCGAAAGGGTCTTGGGCAAGCGCTTTTCGCGGCCCGGGCCTTTGATCTGGATCGCCGGGTTGTCGCCACGCCACCCTTCTTCGAATGCAAAACGAAAGAGTTGCTTGATTGTCGACAAGCGCCTGGCGCGGGTGGACTTCGCCAATCCTTCGGCCTCGCAATCAATCAGATAGCTTTCCACATGATCGCGCGAAGCCGCGCTGAAATGCAGGCCCTTCGGCGCGAGCCAGCCTGCGAAGTCCTGCAAGTCCCGGGCGTAGGCCAATTGCGTGTTGGTGGCGGCATCTTGCTCTGCGGCCTGTGCTTCCAGAAAGGTTTGTACCCAACGCGCCATCGGTTGATCGGCCTGCGTCATGGCGTCCGGTCCAGGATCATCAACTGGAGTGCGGCACGACGTGCCACATCTTCCAGTCCAACAGATCTCAGCAGGGAAAGTGCGTCGGTCACAGAGCGCAGGTCGCCCTCGGAACCTGCCCCAAACAGCGCAATTGCCCGCAGCAAGGCTTCGCCCAGCTTGCCGTCATCTACCTTGTTCTGGAGTTCCGGCGGGGGCGGAGTGCTGTCGAAAGCCTCCTGGATGGCCAGCGCGCGCGGTGTGTCAGCGGGCAGGTTTTGTGGCACGCCGCGCGCGATGCCGATCAGAAAGGGGTCGAAATCGGCTTCTGCCTCGGTTGCGGCGATGGCGACGGCCTCGTATTCGGGGGACAGCAGACCCACTTCAAATGCAATGACCGCGGCCTCACCGGCCAGTGGCAGTTCCTGCAAGGCGGCACCGTAGAGCTTGGCAAATTGGGTTTCGGCACGTGTCTGCTGCATCGCGGCCCAAGCATCCGGCAGGCTGCGCGCCACAGCATCAGGGTCGGCCGCTGTCATTGCCGCATCAAATCGCTGGATCGCCGCGGCGCGATCCCAGATGCCGCCGGATGCAGCAGGCGTGCGCGCGGTGTATTGCTTGAGCAGGACATTTTCGGACACAGCACCAAAGCGTGCCAGACGTTCAGCGGCCTCCAACCGCGATTTCCACGCGGTGGTTGATCGCAGATCGGCATGGGCAAACGCCAGTGGGAGGTTGGCAGTAATCAGTGGCTCACCAATTGCGGCATGCATACGGAAGGTCAACGGGCTGACGCGGGCAGGCGGGGCAAGCGGCGGTTCGCCTTCGTAAAGCTCAGGGTCAAGGAACCGCGACAACAGCGCCTCTTCCTGCGGGGTGATATCGCCCAGAACGCGGTGGGTGTTGAGGGTAAGTGCTGCCGCCGACCAATCGCCGTTGCGGGCCAGACAAAAGATGCGGGCAGAATATGTCGGCGCGATAGATGGCGTATCGCGCATGGCTTCACAGGCGGCATCCTCGGTGCCGGTCAGTAAAGCCACGTCGAACCAGCGGCGAAACAACGGCCCGGTATCGGGATTGGCCTGTTCGATCAGCGATTGGGCGGGCTCTAGGGCGCCAAGATCCAAGAGTTTGTCAACACGCGCCAGAAACAGCGCACCTTCGCCATTGGCACTCAGCGGAGGATCCGCTTCGGCCAGCATCAAGACCTTGAGGAATTCCTGCATCACAGGAAGGGTATCAATGCGTTCCGCGCGGACCAGATCAACCAGAACGGCTTCTTCACTGGCCGACCAGATGCTGCGCGGCAACCCGCTAACCTCGGGTGGAAGCAGGCCAATCGGGTCTTTTGACAACCGGTCCAGAGGCGTCACCGTGACATCCGGCGAGGTTGCATCCCCCACTGCGGGAGCCTCATAAAGCGGTGTGGGTTCCACGCTGCGCGACAGCCAGTCAATGGCCGAAAGAGGCTCTCCTTGCGGATCACCCTGTGCAGACGCAATCGTGCCTGTCAAACAAAGTGCGGCGCCAAGCGCCCTAGTTTGTTTCCAATGTAACAGGGCGCGTAACCTCTTGTGAGGGGGGGGCAAAATCAGCCGGGAAAAATAGTGGCCCCACATAAGCATAGGCCACCAGACCCACACCTGCGAGGATAGTCAAATACAAAAGCGCCTTGATGAGCCGCCACATCGTCTGCCCCAATCCGTCTGTTCTGCCTCAATATGCGGGTTCTTGCCCGCTTATTGAAGGGATTATATATGGCCTTTTGTGGAAGATCACGGCATTCATTTATAAATTTTTGCATTCGGCACAGGTTGGCCAACGTGAAAGGCAAATTGTTGATGGCCGAAGGGCAGCAATACCATCTGAAGCGCACGGTTGTGCTTGTGGGCATGATGGGGTCTGGCAAGACCGCGATCGGGCGCGCATTGGCGGCGGAACTGGCTGTGTCCTTCGTGGACAGCGACAGTGCCATCGAAGAAGCCGCCGCCGCCACAATCGCCGAAATATTCGCGCGCGACGGAGAGACGTTCTTTCGCGAACGCGAGGCCGAGGTGCTGCGCAGGCTCTTGTCGGGCCCGCCAGGCATAGTTTCAACGGGGGGTGGGGCATTTCTGGCAGCCGCCAACCGCGATGTGATCGCTCAGATGGGCGTCGCCCTCTGGCTCGACGCCGACCTTGAAACCCTCTGGGGCCGTGTGCGCCACAAAGACACCCGGCCCTTGCTACGCACAGCTGATCCCAAAGCCACGTTGACAGCGCTTTATGAAGAGCGCACGCCGATCTACAATCTTGCGGGCCTCAGGATTGCCATCAGCGACGAGGCCAGCATCGAGCAAACCATGCTATCGGTCCGTGATCTGCTGGCCGGTCGCCCTGATATTCTGGAGATTCGAAAATGACCGCCACTGTCCATGTCGATCTGCCGGGACGCGCCTATGATATCCTGATCGGCCCCGGTGTGCTGGATCAGGCCGGTGCGCGCATTTCCGCGATGGGCGGGCGGCGCCACGTCTGTATTTTGACGGATGAAAATGTGGCCAGTTTGCATCTGACCCAGCTTCAGGCGGCGTTATCGGATGCCGGTTTGACATCCGAGGCTTTAGCCCTGCCGCCCGGCGAGGCCACGAAGTGCTGGGCGCAACTGGAACGATCTGTCGAATGGCTGCTCGCCCAGAAGGTCGAACGCGGCGATGTGGTCATCGCATTCGGGGGCGGTGTTATAGGCGATCTTGCGGGGTTTGCTGCCGCGATCCTGCGCCGGGGTGTGCGGTTTGTGCAAATCCCGACCTCGCTTCTGGCGCAGGTCGATAGCTCTGTTGGGGGCAAGACCGGGATCAATTCACCCAGCGGCAAGAACCTGATCGGGGCGTTTCATCAGCCCAGCCTTGTGTTGGCCGATACCGGGTTGCTGGGCACACTCAGCCCGCGTGATTTTCTGGCAGGCTATGGCGAGGTTGTGAAATACGGGCTTTTGGGCGATGTGGCGTTCTTTGAATGGCTGGAAACCGAGGGTCCGACCCTCGCGGCAGGCGATATGGACGCGCGCGTGCGTGCTGTGACCCGGTCGTGCCAGATGAAGGCCGAGATCGTGCAAAGGGACGAGACCGAACAGGGGGATCGCGCGCTTTTGAACCTTGGTCATACTTTCTGTCATGCGCTTGAGGCGGCAACGGGGTATTCCGACCGGCTGTTGCATGGCGAAGGCGTTGCCATTGGCTGTGCTCTGGCGTTTGAGCTGTCGGCCCGCATGGGGCTTTGCAGTCAAGAGGACCCGAGCCGTGTTCGCGCGCATCTGCGCGATATGGGAATGAGGGTCGATATCCGCGATATCCCGGGCGAATTGCCGGATGCGGCGGGGCTTTTAGCGTTGATGGGTCAGGACAAAAAGGTGCTGGACGGCAAATTACGCTTCATTCTGGCGCGCGGGATAGGTGAGGCTTTCATCACGTCCGATGTCCCCCGCGAGGCGGTCCTGGGCGTGTTGGATGACGCATTGAAAACGGCGTAATTCAGTGATTTACGGATCAGCATCGTCATGACGCGGCCCCCTGACCTGACCGGCACCCGTTATTCAGCGTTATCGTCGTCACTGCCATCAAGCCGGATGCCATGCGCCTTGGCAAATGCCAAAAACAGCGGGATTTCGATGACGCCGTAAGAGACAACGGTGAAGATCGCCCAATTCGTCTCATATAGGAGCAGGGTAAACGGAACACCAGTGCCCCAGAACCACGCGCCGGCGATGCTTACCGCCAGCACACTGAGCGCAAGGTCAATCGCCATCAGCCTGTTGAGCGTCTTTTCCCGCAGCGTTGGAAAAATCCCCAGATATGCCAGCGCCAAAATGATGCCGACAAGGATCAGGATCTGGGCTTCGGGGGACAGGATCATCGCGCTTAGAACGGGATTTCGTCGTCCATGTCGCTGCCACCACTGCTCGGGGCGCTGCTGCCACCGCCATAGCCACCACCCGAGCCCGAAGAGCTGCCGCCATAGCCACCGCCACTACCACTGCCACCGCCGCTATCGCTCCGGCTGTCCAGCATGGTCAGCGTGCCGTCAAATCCGTTCAGCACGACTTCGGTAGAATACCGGTCCTGGCCGGATTGATCCTGCCATTTGCGGGTTTGCAGCTTGCCCTCGATATAGACCTTGGAACCTTTGCGCAGATATTGTTCTGCAACACGCACGAGCCCTTCCGAGAAGATCGCGACTGTGTGCCATTCGGTCTTTTCCCGACGCTCGCCGGAGCTCTTGTCTTTCCAGGTCTCAGAGGTGGCAATCCGCAGGTTGGCGACCTTGCCGCCGTTCTGGAATGTCCGCACTTCCGGGTCGGCACCCAGGTTGCCGATAAGAATGACTTTGTTCACTGATCCGGCCATGTTGGCATCTCCCACGATTCTGCTTTGCGCTTTTGTGACAGACACTGGATGCCGCAACAAGGTTAACGAGTGGTTCATGAGGCCTGGCATTGGCCTGAACTTGCAACAGAGATACGTCGGTGCGGGTCTACATGGGTTTCCTACTCTGCCGCGATCTGAATGACCGGTTCCATTGCTGAAAGATCCTCGTCGCTGAGGTGGCACTTGATCTGGTGACCTTCGGCCAGCGTGCGCACAGCCGGAACCTCTGTTTCGCACAAACCCCCGGCAACCTTAGTCTTCCATCCGCAGCGGGTCTGGAACGGGCAACCGCTGGGAGGGTTCATCGCAGAAGGAATATCGCCCTCAAGCACAATGTGCTTTTTCTTAACGCTGGTGTCAGCAATCGGGACAGCCGAAAGCAGCGCCTCTGTGTAGGGATGATAGGGGGGCGAAAAGACCTGATCGGTGCTGCCCAGTTCCACCACATGGCCCAGATACATCACCATGACGCGATCAGACAGGTAGCGCACAATCGACAGGTCGTGGCTGATAAACAAGAGCGTCGTCTTATGTTCGCGCTGAATTTCCATCAGCAGATCGGTGACCGCCGCCTGCACAGACACATCAAGCGCCGAGACAGGTTCATCCGCCACCACGATCCGCGCGTCACCTGCAAAAGCACGGGCAATGCCGACGCGCTGTTTTTGACCACCGGATAATTGCCGCGGCATGCGGTCGGCAAAGGCGCGCGGCAGCTTCACCAGATCCAGCAGATTGAGCATGCGCTCGCGTCTTTCCGCGTCATTGTTGCCAATGCCGAAGATTTCCAGTGCGCGGATGATCTGACGGCCCACCGTCATGGATGGGTTCAGCGTGTCGAACGGGTTCTGAAACACCATCTGAATATCGGCAATCGTTTTGGTGTCGCGCTGTTCAATCGCCGTGTCACCGATGGGTTTGTTGTCGAGCAGGATTTCCCCTTCGGTCGCGGTCTCCAGCCCCATCAGAACCTTGGCAAAGGTGGATTTGCCGCAGCCGGATTCGCCCACGATCGCGAGCGTTTCACTTTCGCGCGCTTCAAAGCTGAGCGTTTCATTGGCCTTGACCACTTTTTTATCACCGCCACCAAAAAGCGCGTTGGCGGCGACCTCATAGTATTTCTTGAGATTGTCCATTTTGAGAACAACCGGGCCCGGTTCGGGTTTTTCGGTTTGCGCGCCGACGTCAATCGGGGCCTGCCAATCAATTTCCTTGAATTTCAGACAGCGGGTCTGGTGCCGGTCATTGCCCGGGACGGCCTCCATCGGGATGAAGCCCGCGTCACAACGCCCGGCCTCGAAATAATCGCAACGGGGGCCGAAGTTGCAGCCCTGCGGGCGCTCGTGCGGCAAAGGGAAGTTGCCGGGGATCGCGATCAGGGGGCGCGCGTTCTTGTCGGCGCCGGGCAGGGGGATCGACCGGAACAAGGCCTGCGTGTAGGGGTGCTGCATCTCGTCAAAGACATCCTCGATGCTGCCGCGTTCGACCGCCTCGCCGGAATACATCACGCAAATGCGGTCACAGGTTTCCAGCACCAGCCCCAGGTTGTGGCTGATAAACAGCATGGAGGTGCCGTATTTCTTGCCCAAGTCCTTGACCAATTCGACAACGGCGGCCTCAACCGTGACGTCCAACGCAGTTGTCGGCTCATCAAGGATCAGCAGCGATGGTTTTGACATCAGCGCCATCGCGATGACGATGCGTTGTTGCTGCCCGCCCGAAAGCTGGTGAGGATAGCTTTGCAGCATCCTTTCCGGGTCGGGCAGTTTCACGTCCGTGACCACTTCCAATGCGCGGGCATAGGCCTCTTTTTCGCTGACCCCTTCATGGATCATCGGCACTTCCATCAGTTGTTTGCCGATCTTCATGGCCGGGTTCAGAGACGCCATGGGTTCCTGATAGATCATCGCGATTTCCGATCCGCGAATATCGCGCAGCTCTTCCGGCGACATCTCGTTCAGGTTCCGGCCCTTGAATTTGATCGATCCGCCGACGATGCGACCGTTGACGCCAAGGTCCTGCATGACGCCTAGCGCCACGGTGGATTTGCCGCAGCCACTTTCGCCTACAAGCCCGAGCGCCTCGCCGGGCATGACGTTGGCGGAAAAATCCATCACGGCAGGGATTTCGCGCAGGCGGGTGAAGAATGAAATCGACAGTTTGTCGATTTCGAGGATGGGTTGTGTCTCGTCTTGCATCGGTTTTCCTTTGCGTCGCAGTCCCGATCGTGGTTCGGGACCTCGGGTTGGGGTGAGGTCCCGGATCAAGCCCGGGACTGCGTTTAGTCTTTCAGGCTCTCTTCGCGCAGACCGTCAGCCAGCAGGTTCAGACCCAGAACGAGGCTGAGCAACGCGACAGCAGGCGGCAATGCCGGGTGTGCAAAGATCAACAAGAGCTTGCGCCCTTCGTTGATCGTCGATCCCCAGTCGGGGCTCTCAGAAGAAAGACCCAGCCCGAAGAAACCCAGGGTGCCAAGAAGGATAGTGGTGTAGCCAATTCGCAGGCAGAAATCCACGATCAGCGGGCCGCGGGCGTTGGGCAGGATTTCCCACAGCATGATGTACCAGGACCCTTCACCGCGTGTCTGTGCCGCTGCTACATAATCGCGGGTGCGCAAATCAAGCGTGAGGCCGCGCACGATACGGAACACCGTGGGTGCATTGACGAAAACCACCGACACAAAGACCACAAGGATCGAGATATCAAAAAGGTCCATCCATGCAGGCAGGAAGTCGATGACCGTGCCTTTCTGGTTGATGACCGACAGGTATAGCCATCCAAGCACACCCAGCACCGGCACAAGGATCGCCGTCCGCTTGGCCGGTTGCGTGTAATAGCGCGAATTCAGCAGCACACCAAAGAAGATCAGCGGGAACACAAACAGGAAGGCGGCCATATAAGATGGGATTCCGGTCAGAACGATCTCTGGCGTGACCAGCAGGTAAAACAGCAGGATCACAGGGAAGGCGAGGATCAGGTTGGCAACGAAGGACAGCACCGTGTCCAGCTTGCCGCCATAAAACCCCGCAGGCAGGCCAAGGGTAACCCCGACCATGAAGGCAAAGATCGTGGCCAATGGTGCAATCGCGATCACAAAGACCGACCCGGTCACCATGCGGCTAAAGATATCACGCGCCAGATTGTCACCACCCAGCAGGTAATGCGGGATCAGACCCTCCGTTCCTTCTGGCACCGGTACGCCCGGTGTCTTGTTCTTGAGGCCGGAGACCTGGCTGAGATAATCATGCGTAACGATCATATCAAAGACCCCGACGTAAAGCGCCGTGAACCCCCAGAACATCACCAGACCAAAGCCGATCATGCCGACCGTGCTGTCAAAAAGCTTGCCGTAAAGGCCAAGGCTCCGCTTGTAGATGATGGAAACAGCGAAAAGCGCGATCAGCGAGATCCAGACCGGCAGGAACCGTTTGGTCATTTCACCAATGATCCCGGCGGAGCCATAGGGCATGATCTGCGGCACCACCAGATAGGCAAGAGCCACCGCCAGCGTGGCCAGAAACAGGTATTTGACCCCGGTTTCCGCCTTGCCCAGAGCGCCGCCTCGGGCCTGAAGCGTGCCGTCGGGATTGGATTGTAATGTCATCGGGGCTGCAAAGAACCCCAATATGATCTGGGCGGCAATGGCAACGGCCAGCAAGGCCACCAGCACCGTCAGAACCGGGTTGAGGATCGTGCCAAGACCACCTGTCCAAGTAAGAGCTTCCATGTGTCCAGCCTCCCTTTAAGAAATACGAATGCGTGGGTTCAGGAACACATAGCCGATGTCGGAAATCAGCTGTGTCACAAGGACCACGAAGACGGAAACGATGGAAACACCCAGCAAAAGCTCGATGTCGTTATTGCCGGCCGCTTGCACCAGCACCCAGCCGAAGCCCTTGTAGTTGAACAGGGTTTCAACAATGACGACGCCGTTCAACAGCCACGGGAATTGCAGCATGATCACCGTGAACGGGGCAATCAGCGCGTTGCGCAGCGCGTGTTTCAGCACGATCTTGGGAAAGCTCACACCCTTGAGCCGGGCGGTGCGGATATATTGTGCCGTCATCACCTCGGTCATCGAGGCCCGCGTCATTCGGGCAATATAGCCCATGCCGTAAAGGGCGATTGTGATGACCGGCAGGAAAAAATTCTCGAACGTCGCATTATCCATGGCACTGGTGGCGGTGCCTTTGAACCATTGCATCCCGAAAGTGGCGGTCGCAAAGACCGAGATAAAGACAACACCCGATACATATTCCGGCGTTGCCGTTGAAACGATGGAAACGGTCGAAAGGCTTCGGTCGGTCCGCGATCCTTCGCGCATACCCGCAAGCACACCGATGATCAGCGCACCGGGGACCATGACCATCATCACCCAGAACATCAGTTTGCCGGTCAGGCCCAGCCGGGTCGCGACGATACTGCCGACCTCATCTTTAAAGACTGTCGAATAACCCCAGTCGCCTTGCAGGATGCCGCAGAAAGTTGAGGCGTCCTCGACCTCCACGCCGGGACCCGCACAGCGCGCGCGCACCTGACCGTCGCCGCCCTCGATCACATAGCCGGGCAGCACGCCGAGCCACTGGCCGTATTTGATCGGCAAGGTTTGGCTATAGCCTCGGTTTGCCAACCAAGTGACCACGGCTTCGTCCGACATCCGGGCGTTGCCTTGGGTCTTGGCTAGCTTTTCAAGGTTCGGTGCAAGGTTGGTCAGCCAGAACACGATGAATGTCAGGCAAAGTGCCGTGAGGAGCATGACCCCAAGGCGGCGCAGAATAAACAGTCCCATAAAGGCCCCTGTTGGTGAGCAGCGTCAGGACGTTGCCTGACTTTTCGTTTTATTGCAGCCCCAGTTTGCCGGTGGTCTGCATCTCATAGCAAAAGGGGCCGTCCGCATTTGGACGACCCCTTGATTGTTTAGGCCGAGAAGCCGACCTTATACATCTGCGGCAGATAGGCGATATGCATATCCCAACCGACGATGCCCGGTTTGGCGTGGCGGTAAAGCGAACGCCAGTATGGCTGGATCGTGACACCTTCGTCGGTCATGATCGCCTGAAGCTTGGCCATCACCTCGCGACGGGCGTCGGCGTCGGCGATTGCGTTGGCTTCGGCCAGCAGGGTGTCAAACTCTGCATTGGCAAATCCGCTTTCGTTCCAGGCTTCGCCAGAACGGTACGCCAGACCCAGGATTTGGGTATCCAGCGGACGATGGTTCCAGTTGGTGGACGAGAACGGATATTTCGTCCAGTCGTTCCAGAAAGTCGAACCGGGAATGATGGTCCGCTTCACGTTGAAGCCCGCGTCACGCAACTGGGCGGCAACCGCGTCAGTCGTGTTCTTGCGCCAGTCATCGTCGATAGAGACGATTTCCATCTCGAAGTCGGCCATGCCTGCCTCTGTCAGCAGGGCAAGCGCGCCTTCAGGATCGTATGGCAGGGCGGGGACATCCGCCCATGCAGGGTGCATCGGACCGACGTGCTGGTTGCGGGCAACCTGACCGAGGTTCGAATAGCCAAGTTCAAGGCAGACAGCGTTATCCACAGCCATTGCAATGGCCTGACGGACCCGCTTGTCCTCGTAGGGCTTCATGCCATCCACTTCGGCCAGCTGATTTGGACGGATCACGATGGTCGCACCAGATGCCACCTCGGAGCGTTCCCAGCCGATCCCTTCGACGATTTCAACGAAATCGCCTACGGTTTCATAGAACAAGTCCACTTCGTCAGCCGCAGCCGCTGCAACCCATGCGGAAGGGTCGGTGCCATAGTCGATGTATTCGATCCGGTCGAGGTAGGCACCGCGGTTTTCGGCATAGCCCCACCACTCAAAGCCTTCGTTGCGGACCAAAGATGCCTTGACCCCCACTTCGAAAGTATCCGGCAGGTAAGGACCGGTGCCGACAGGGTTGCCAGTCATGTTTTCAGGATCAAAGCCCGCAGGCACAATCGCCGCGGGGTAATCCGCCATGCCAGCGATCAGCGAGATGTCGGAACCCGGCAGGTTCAGACGCACCGTCACATCGTCAACGACTTCAATGCCGCCTGCAACGGCTGTCCCTGTGGCCTCGTCGATAAGGATCGCGAAACGACCGGCCATCGAGTTGCCTTCGACGTTCTTGTCACACCAGCCTTCGATGTTGCGGGCAACATCAGCGGCGGTAAAGTCAGAGCCATCGTTCCACTTGACGCCAGGACGCACGTTCAGTGTGTATTGCGTCGCGTCGTCGTTCACTTCCCAGCTGGAAAGCAGCATGGGCGCGAAGGAACCGTCGTTGTTGTATTCTACAAGGTATTCCAGCCAACCGTGCGAGAAGAACGCGATCTGCGTCCAGTCATAGGTGCGTGGGTCTTTGAGTGCGCGCACTTCCATTTGCATGCGGATCGTGCCGCCTTGCTGCGCGTTCCCATCGGCCATCGCGGGCTGTGCCGCGCCAATCAGCCCATAGGCTGCGGCCGCCGTCACGCCAAGCGCGGTGGTGCGTGAGAGGAATTCACGGCGGTCCATTTTGCCCGCCTTGGCTTCCTCTGCGTACATCAACGCGGCCGGGTGGATAGGTTTTGGTGAGTGCGTCATTCGTTTCTCCCTGTGACACATTTGTTTTTTGTCATGTCAGGGGGCCACGCTGCTGAAACATCGCTTGTCCAGCACCGGTCCCCCCGTCCGCTGGGCATTCGGCACAATTTTTCAGCGCAGGTCAACCGACCGTTTCACAAATCAGATGACAATTGCGACATGTAGAGGGGCGAAAAGCGACATTTCCGGTGGCGCTTTCAAAGCGCTTTGGTGCTGCATTGCAGCATCGGGCACCCTTTAAGGACGGGTCGCAGGCCCGCCTTTGCGCCGAAATGCACTGGGGGTTTGGCCGGATTTTTCCTGAAAGCTGCGGGTGAAATAGGCGGGCGAACCAAAGCGGAGGCGTTGCGCGATATCCTGCACGGAAAGGGTTGTTTCCCGCAGCAGCACACAGGCTTCAAAATGAATACGATCATTCAGCAATGACAGAGCGGAATGGCCGCTGGTCTTGCGGCAAGAGCGCGTCAGGTGCGTCGGTGTGACGCCAAGTGCTGCTGCATAGCTGGCGACACTGCGATCTGACTGGAACTCCTGCGCGATCATATTGGTATATTTGGCCACCAGCCGCGCCGCTGCCGTTTCGCGCCGCGCATCATTCGCGCTGGGGTCGCGCTGCGCAAGCTGCCGTTCGACAAAGATGCCCAGAAGCCCAAGGTGGCATTGTGCGGCGCGCGGATCACCATTTGGTTGCAACTCGCGTTCGACCGCCTCGATCAGGGTTACAAGCTCCTTTTGCGGGTCCACATCGCGCAGGCGCAGGTGAAAAGGCGTCTCTGGCCACCCGGTTGCCTCGGGCAATGTCAGCATTTGACCAAAGACGGTTGGCCCCACTTCCAACCCGTACATCGTATAGGGCGGAAGATAGATCAGATTGTTCGGGCCATACCCGTTGGTCAGACCAGCGACAGTGATCCGGCCCTGGCCTTTGGAGATATGGATCAGGCGCGCGGTGGCATGGCTGCGCATGGCTTCGGTCCGCCAGCGCGCTGCCGGGCCACCATAGCTGAGTGTCGTCAGCGCGACTGCGGGATAGCTCGTGGTCATCATGTTCATCAACTTGCCTCATGTTGATTTTTGACAAGTGTGGGCAGAAACACCTTTGGATTCAAGCCGGTGGCGAGTTGGCAAATCGCAGTGTTGCAGATAAGTCGGGGCTGTCCGCCGCGATATGGTGCCATGTCCTGTGTCTGGCCCGGAACCAGGTGCGCTGCCGCTTCGCATATTGCCGCGAGGCAATGATTGCGGCCTCGCGGGCCGCGCTCAGCGTTGTCTCGCCTTTCAGGTGGGCGATCAGTTCCGGCGCGCCGATGGCTTTGGACGACAGATGATCAGGGTTCCACATCGGCAGCATGGCGCGGGCTTCGTCCAATGCGCCTTGCGCCAGCATCTGATCAAACCGCAGCGTGATGCGGTCATTCAGCCAATCTTTCGGGGCGTCCAGGGTGATGCAGGTCGCCAGACCTCTGGCCAAAAGCGGCGGCGGCGTGGCATTCTGCCAGGCGGCCAGGCTTTGGCCGGTGGCTTGCTGCACCTCCCAGGCCCGCTGGACCCGCATTCTGTTTTGCAGATCAATGCGGCTGGCCGTGTCAGCGTCGATTTCGGCCAGAAGCGCGGGCAATGACAGGGCATTGCCGGCCGCGCGGATGTCATCGGGGGTCGCGGGAATATCAGCAAGCCCCTGCGTGAGGGCATGAAAATAGAGCCCGGTGCCGCCGACAATGATCGGGCGGTCCGGTCCGGTCAGGAAAGGCTGTACGTCGCGCAGCCAATGCCCGACGGAATAGTCGGCGTCAAAGGGAACATGGCCATAGAGCGCATGTCGGGCCA
>Ga0316204_10006779_pt1 | contig 17313 bp, 12 predicted proteins | sample 6monrhotite_MG_2_FD_205661 | JGI IMG/M metagenome (GOLD analysis project Ga0316204, IMG submission 205661) | Microbial mat bacterial communities from mineral coupon in-situ incubated in ocean water Damariscotta River, Maine, United States -... | ecosystem: Environmental > Aquatic > Marine >... | reverse complement strand
CACCACTATCGCTCCTTGAATTTTTTGACTAAACTTTGCCAGACGCCAATGCTTATTATGTTTTTCATGATAGGCAGCCATTGAAGGCGCGGTCAGATAAATATCGAAGTCGCCTCTTATAACTCGCTCAATAAAGGTTCTAAAATTTGGGGCGGTATTGACAATGACGGGCCGTTGTAATTCCTGTTCCAAATAATTAATCAGAGGGCCGTATTTTTGTAATAAGAGTTTGGTGCTTAAATGCGGTATCAGTCCTAATCTTAGGGGTTTTTTGATGTCAGTATCGCTTACTGAAGTTTGTGCCATGATATTGGCAGACATCGTTATACACAGACAAAGCAATATAAAGTTAACAAGTCTCATTGAATATGAAATTACCACTTTTGTGAACATACAATTATCCCAGTGTTAGATATGTGTTATTTTAGAATCCTATCTTTATAAATACTAGAATGAAAATATGAACTGTCAATTATTGCTGTGCAAAATCATTGCCAATAATGACATGTCAGGGACGTTTCTGTGCAATATGCAGAGCATTTCCAGACACGGCTAAAGCGGCTTCATGAAAGGCTTCTGACAATGTTGGATGGGCAAACATAGTAAGCGCAATATCTTCAGAGCTTGCTCCCAGCTCCATGGCAATGACAGCCTGTGCGATTATCTCTGAAGCATTGACACCCAGTACGTGTACCCCTAGGATTCGATCCGTGTTGGCATCAGAAATGACTTTAATCATACCGGAGGTTTCATTCACCGCTTGTGCCCGACCACTGGCGGCAAAAGGGAAGGTACCGACTTTATAATCCACACCGGTACTTTTTAACTCCTGTTCCGTTTTTCCAACCCAGGCCAACTCAGGATGAGTATAAATAACGGATGGAATAAGATGGTAATTCACTTCACGATGGAGTCCGGCAATTAACTCGGCAACCATAAGTCCTTCTTCAGAACCTTTATGGGCAAGCATCGGTCCACGAACAATGTCACCTATGGCGTAAATACCAGGTATGGATGTTTCGCACTGCTCATTGACATGGATAAAACAACCTTCATCAATCACTAAATCAGTCTCATCTTCGAATAGTCCAGCACTATTTGGAGAACGCCCAACTGCAATGACTAACTTTTCAAATGTTGCACTTTGTTCACCATCAGCATTTTGATAATTTACCATGACTGAATTAGTTTGACTCTTTGCTGAAATAAGACGTGTGTTTAATTGAATGTCCAATCCCTGATTAGTAAATAATTTCAAACTTTCTTTAGCAATCAAATGATCGGTAAAAGACAGAAAAGAATCCTGTGCTTCAAGAATGGTTACTTCCGCACCTAGACGCTTCCAGACACTGCCAAGTTCCAGACCAATTACCCCAGCACCTATAATGCCAAGTGTTTTGGGAACTTCTTTAAAAGCCAGAGCGCCACTTGAATCTACAATATTGATATTATCAATGGGTGCTATTGATAAATTGATTGGCGAAGAACCGGTGGCGATAACAATATTTCCCGCTTGCACTGTTACAGTGGTGTTATCATGTAATTGAACTTTAATTCTTTTATTGACCAGGTCATCATTGTTTGTAATAGTGGCGTTACCCTGTAGCCAGTCAATTTTATTTGACTTAAATAAGGATTCAATACCAAATGTCAAAGTGTTTACAACATTATCTTTGCGATCCATCATTTGCTGTAGATTAAGAGAAATTTCAGCGGCATCAACACCATGCTTAGCAAGGTTGTGAGAACTTTGTGCGTATATTTCCGATGATTCCAGAAGTGCCTTTGAAGGAATACAGCCGACGTTAAGGCATGTTCCGCCTAACCGGGGTTTATTGCTTTCATCCAGCCATTTATCAATACAGGCTGTTTTCAATCCCAACTGTGCACAACGAATTGCTGCCACATATCCCGCAGGTCCTGCACCGATAATGACGACGTCATATTCCTGTTTCATAATAGTTACCTGAAATAATTAGCTGAATTCCGTTAGATTTCCAATAATAGCCTGGAAGGTTCTTCTAAATAGTTTTTGATAGCAACTAAAAATTGTACTGCTTCGCGTCCATCAATAATTCTATGGTCATAAGATAAAGCCACATACATGATCGGACGAATAACAATTTCTCCATTTTCTACCACCGGTCGTTGTTCTATCTTATGCATCCCCAGAATGCCGCTTTGTGGAGGATTAAGTATCGGGGTTGATAATAGCGATCCAAAAACACCGCCATTGGTAATAGAAAAAGTACCACCGCTAATTTCTTCCAGACTTAAATGGTTATCCCTGGCTTTGATAGCTAAATCTTTAATGTTTTTTTCAATATCTGCCATAGACATATTTTCAGCATTTTTTAAAATAGGCACTACCAGTCCCCTGGGGGCGGAAACGGCGACTCCTATATCAAAAAAACCATGATAGACAATATCATCTCCGTCAATGGATGCATTGACGGCAGGAAATTGTTTCAACGCTTCGACAGCAGCCTTAACAAAAAAAGACATAAATCCAAGCTTAACCTGATGTCTTTTCTCAAACAGTTCTTTATAGCGGCTACGCAAATCCATAATCGCCTGCATATTCACTTCATTAAATGTTGTCAGAATAGCAGCGTTATGCTGCGCATCTAATAGTCTTTGTGCGATTCTGGTACGAAGCCTGGTCATTGGTACCCGTTTTTCTTCTCGCTCAGAATCAAGTGAATAATCCGCCTCAGTCGAGTCATCCAACTGTTCTTGTTCAGGGAGCTCTGTATTTTTTATAAATTCGGGAATAGGTGCTTGTGACGCGCCTGACTCAAGTACTTTCAAAACATCTTCTTTCAAAACTCGACCATCCTTTCCTGAGCCAATGACGGCATCGGGACTGAGTTTATTTTCAATCATTAATTTTTTTGCCGATGGTGTGATAATTGGAGCGCTTTGTTCTGACGAAAGGCCGGATGCTTCTAGAGCGGCTGTTTCAGACTTCTTATCTTTTACAACAGATTGTTCTGAAACAAGCCCAAGAATCTGTTGAGCCACGACAGTAGAACCATCATTCTCGATAATTTTTTCAAGCACGCCCGAAACGGGGGACGGTACCTCTAAAACGACTTTATCGGTTTCAATATCAACGATGGGTTCATCACGTATTATTGTTTCTCCTGGCTTTTTATACCAGCTAATCACCACTGCATCTGACACGGACTCTGGTAAAACCGGGACTTTAATTTCATGGGATTTACTGTCATTGCTCATACTTATATATTCCTTTAAGAAGTCATTGTTCTATTGCTAATGCCTGATTAACTAACGTTTTCTGTTGTGCGACATGGATTCGAGTTACCCCGACAGCAGGAGCCGCAGAGGCATCTCGGCCTACATACTTCAATGTTTGATCAGTTTTCGAGATGGCTTCTAGATGGTGGCGAATATTGTACCATGCGCCCTGATTACGAGGTTCTTCCTGACACCAGACAATAGTACTTACATTACTGTATGTTTGCATCAGCGAAGTAAGCTCTTTTTCGGGAAAGGGGTACAATTGCTCAATACGTATTATGGCAATATGCGATAATTGATTGCTTTGTTTTTGTTCCAATAAATCATAATACACTTTTCCGCTGCATAAGATAATGCGTGATACTTCGGCCATATCGGTTATTTCAGCATCATTAATAACCTTGAGAAATGAGCCATTGGAAAAATCTTCGAGAGTACTGACAGCTAATTTGTGACGTAATAAACTTTTCGGACTCATACATATGAGTGGTTTTCTGGTATTTCGTAACATTTGCCTTCTTAGCATATGAAAAACCTGAGAGGGTGTTGTGGGGATGCACACCTGCATATTGTTTTGCGCACAAAGCTGGAGGAAACGTTCAAGTCTGGCTGATGAATGCTCAGCGCCCTGTCCTTCAAAACCATGAGGTAAAAGCATCACCAGCCCACACAATCGCTGCCATTTTTGTTCTCCAGCACTGATAAACTGATCGATAACGACCTGGGCATTATTGGCAAAATCGCCAAATTGAGCCTCCCAGATGACCAATGTTTCCGGATTGGTTGAGGCATAACCATATTCAAATGCTAAAACTGCTTCTTCGGATAAAAGTGAATCAATGACCAGGAATTCTCCGATTTTTTTATCTGTTTTAGTGGTCTGAAGATTTCGAAGTGGTACCCAGGCTTCTTTTTTTAACTGGTTGTGCCACACGACATGGCGATGAAAAAAGGTACCTCGACCGCTATCCTGACCGGATAATCGAATATTGAAGCTATCAATGAGCAAAGCGGCATACGCCAGTGTTTCTCCATAACCCCAATCGATAGGCAAGGCACCGGCAGTCATTTTATGCCGATCAGAGAGGATTTTTGCAACCCGTGGGTGCAGTTCAAATTCCTCGGGAAGCTGTTCTAATTGATCCATCAAATATTTGATATCTTCTATCGCTATTGAAGTATCTACGGCCTGGTCAAGATTTGTACCGGTATAATCTTGCCAATGAAAGGAAAAATTATGTGCTTCATTATTGATGATATTTGGTGCAACACATTCACCAGCCTCAAGCTTGCTTCGATATTCCTGTACAATTTCTTCGGATTCGTCAAGCGTAAAAATTGCGGCATCGTAAAGTTTTTGCACATATATTTCACGAGTCGTTGGTAGTGATTTAATTCGCTTATACATAATTGGCTGGGTAGCCGCAGGTTCGTCAGCTTCGTTATGTCCATGACGGCGATAGCAAATCATATCGATAATGACATCTTTCTTAAATTTCATTCGATAATCTAGTGCCATCCGGGCAATAAATATCACGGCCTCAGGATCATCGCCATTGACATGAAAGATAGGCGCATTGACCATTTTTGAAACTTCGGTACAGTATTGCGCTGAGCGGGCATCTTTGACATTGCTCGTGGTAAAGCCAATCTGATTATTTATAACAATATGGATAGTTCCTTTCGTGGAGTAACCACGAGATTGTGACATCTGAAACGTTTCCATCACCACACCCTGACCCGAAAATGCGGCATCACCATGAATTTGTACTGGTATGATCTGTTCCCCCTTGGTATCGCCACGGCGTTGTTGTCTTGCCCGTACCGAACCTTCAACAACCGGTGACACAATTTCCAGGTGGGACGGGTTAAATGCCAGAGCTAGATGCATGGTTGAGCGGGGCGTTTTAATATCCGAGGAAAATCCCATATGATATTTTACATCGCCAGAATAATCGCCACTTTCTTTAGTTCCTTCAAACTCCTGAAACAGTTCACAGGGAATTTTGCCGAGAATATTGGTCAACACATTTAAACGGCCTCGATGAGCCATGCCAATGACCGTTTCTTTAATCCCATAAGCGGTAGCCGTTTGTATGAGTTCATCCAATAGTGGAATTAAGGACTCGGCCCCCTCTAAAGAAAATCGTTTCTGACCCACGTAGCGAGTATGCAGATATCTCTCAAGACCTTCCGCAGCCGTGAGACGACGTAAAATCCGTTGTCTGGCTTTGTAATGTAATGCTGGGGTACTAGTGATACTTTCCAATTGCTGCTGAATCCAGCGTTTTTCAGCAGTTTCACTGATATGCATATATTCAGCACCAATAGTGTGGCAATAGGTATGCTGTAAGATATGCAAAATTTTAGTTAAAGTAGCCCGCTCATCGGTGATCAGTGAACCCGTATCAAATTCAAGCACCATATCTGCCTGAGATAACTGGTGATACTGCAAAGTTAATTCTGGAATATCAGTGGTATTTTCTGAATAAAGTGGATTAAGATTGGCTTTTATATGTCCTAGGATTCGATAGGAATTAATCAATTGTAAAACATGAACCTGCTTACGTTCATAGCTAATATCGATTGTTGTCTCTGCTCTGTGAACAACAGAGGGGCTAGGAGGGCATGGATGTTTCTGTCTCAGAGCACGATGCTTAAAATAATCACGAATAGCAGAGTGGGGCACATCCTCTACTGGAACCGGACTGTCAGTGCTGATAGTATTGCGTAACTCTTCAAATTTATTGCGCCAATCAAGGTCCACAGCATCTGGATTTTCCAGAAATGTCTCGTACATTGATTCCAGCCAGGCAGCATTAGCACCATCCAGCCATGAATTTTTTTGCTTTGAGCTCATATCATCCGGCATTTGAAAATTCTTATTTTTGTGTGCTTGATTCAATTTTAGCTACTTTTTTTAAGATTTCATAAAATTAGGCAAAAAAAGTCTGTTATGTATTCTTTTTTTCTTGTAAAAACCGTACTCTATGACCATGTATAAAATTTAAATCGAACAAATAACTATTTTGGAGTCTTGTTGGGAATGACAGCCTTAGCTAAAGAGAAAACAACTATCAGTAACGCTGAAACATCTAAATGCCATAGCTCTTTTGAGTGGATTCAAAGTGAGCGCATTGATTCTCTTGATGTTGTTATCGATCAATTTCAACATAAAAAAACCGGGGCTCTGCATTATCATATTTCCGCCGATAATGACGAGAATGTCTTTCTTGTCGCACTTCGAACGGTACCGACCGACTCTACCGGAGTTGCCCATATATTGGAGCATACCGCGCTGTGTGGTAGTGAAAAATATCCGGTTCGCGACCCTTTCTTTATGATGATACGACGTTCATTGAATACCTTTATGAACGCATTCACCAGCAGCGACTGGACCGCTTACCCGTTCGCCAGTCAAAATACCAAAGACTTTAATAATCTATTGGATGTTTATCTTGATGCAGTATTCTTTTCTCGCCTGGATGAAATGGATTTTGCCCAGGAAGGTCATCGTCTGGAATTTGAACAGGGCGATAATCCGGATTCTGAATTGCAATACAAAGGCGTAGTTTATAATGAAATGAAAGGCGCAATGTCTTCTACCGTCAGTGCACTTTGGCAGGCAACCAGCAAATATCTGTTTCCCACAGCTACATATCACTTTAATAGTGGTGGCGAACCCACTGATATTACAGACTTATCTTATGAACAATTAAAAGAATTTTATCGTATTCATTACCATCCCAGCAATGCGGTTTTTATGACTTTTGGTAATATTCCGGCTCATGTCCATCAGGAAAAATTTGACCGTCAAGCGCTATCACGGTTTCAACGTCTGGATCAGACGATTAATGTTGGCGATGAAAAACGTTATTTTGCGCCCCTGAATATTGAAGAAAGTTATCCTCTGGATCCGGAAGAAGACAGTCACAATAAGACCCACCTGGTCCTCGGCTGGCTTTTGGGTCATAGCATCGATCTGGAAGAGCAATTGGAAGCTCAATTTTTATCCAGTCTATTGTTGGACAATTCAGCTTCGCCTTTGACTCAGGCACTTGAAACCACTGAACTGGGGCAATCACCTTCGCCTCTCTGCGGCCTGGAGGATAGCAATAAAGAAATGAGCTTCATCTGTGGTCTGGAAGGTTCATCGCCTGAACATGCGCAGGCATTTGAGGAACTGGTCTTTGGAGTTTTGGAAAACGTCGCAGAAAAAGGTTTTGATGCGGCTCAAATTGAGGCCGTCCTGCATCAATTGGAATTAAATCAAAGAGAGATAGGTGGCGATCATTATCCATTTGGCCTGCAATTAATATTATCAGGCTTACCAACGGCCATCCATCGGGGCGATGTCATTTCCCATATGAACCTGGACAAAGCTTTACAAAACTTGCGCAGCAAAGCTCAGGATCCTGAGTATATTAAATCACTGGTCAAGTCCCAGTTACTGGATAATCCTCACCGGATACGATTGACTTATAAACCGGATCCGCAGCTTGAACAACGTCGTACAGAAGCAGAAAAAAAACAACTGGAAAAAATAAAAAATAACCTGACGGATTCTGAAAAACAACATCTGGTGGAACTGGCGAACAAACTGGCATTAAGACAGAATCAGGAAGAAAGCAATGTTGAAGAGATACTGCCTAAAGTCACGGTCAAGGATGTTCCAGAAACACTTAAAGTCCCCCAAAGTCATGAACAACACTTTGAAGAGCTAAAAATCTCTCATTATAACCAGGGCACCAACGGTCTGGTTTACCAGCAATTAATTCTCGATTTTCCCGATTTAACTGAAGAGGAATATCAATATTTGCCAATTTATAATTATTGCTTCGGAGAATTAGGTGCCGGTAACAAAGATTATCTACAGATGCAGATTTTACAGTCACAAGTTTCAGGTGGCATTCATGCTCATAATAGCTTGCGTGGTGAAATTCAAGATGAGCAGCAAGTCAAAGGATTTTACGTCATCTCAGGAAAAGCATTATTACGTAATCATGCTGCCATGACCCAGCTTCTTAAACAGACCTTTACTGAGATGCGTTTCGATGAACTTGAGCGTATTAAAGAACTTATTTCTCAATTAAGAATGCGTAAAGACCATAGTGTCACCGGTAATGGTCATTCGCTGGCCATGCAGGCTGCATGTAGTGGCATGAGTCCTGTAGCCAAACAGAGTCACGAATATCATGGCCTTGCCAGTATTACTTTTATAAAGACTCTGGATAATCAACTTCAGAATGATAACGATCAGGAAGCGATTAATTTACTGATTGAAAAACTGAATCATATACATAATAAGTTGCTCGCTGCTCCTGCGCAGTTTTTATTGATTTGTGAAGCAGAAGCTTATCAATCCTGTGAAAGTGATATCTTGAAAAATTGGGATAAATCATCAATCAGCGCACATCAAAGCGATAGTCGTCTGGATCTTGAGCCGGTTAAACGACAGGTGAAACAGGCCTGGTTAACCAGTACCCAGGTTAATTTCTGTGCTAAAGCTTTTGCGACTGTTCCAGTTGAACATACAGACGCGGCACCTTTAACAGTCTTAGGTGGATTTTTAAGAAATGGCTTCCTGCATCGCAGTATTAGAGAGCAGGGCGGAGCATACGGTGGCGGAGCTGCCCAGGATTCTGCAAACGCCTGTTTTAAGTTTTTTTCCTATCGTGATCCCCGGTTAAAAGATACTCTGGAAGATTTTGACCGTTCCATCAACTGGTTATTAGAAACCGATCATGACAAGCAGGCGCTTGAAGAAGCTATATTAGGCGTTATCAGCAATCTGGATAAACCTGCTTCACCGGCAGGCGATGCCAAACAGGCGTTTCACAATAATCTTTTCGGGCGTTCAACGGAACAAAGACAAAAATATCGACAAAAAATATTAGCGGTTACCATTGATGATTTACTCCGAGTTGCAAAAACTTATTTACTTAATCAACCGAACAGTATTGCTGTTGTCAGCAATCATGAGCATGAACCGCAGTGTCAAGCATTAGGTCTTGAAATCATTAATCTTGGATAATCACGATAATGAGTAGTACGTTTAAAGAGGCATTTTATTTTTTCCGTCATAATTTATTTAAATTATTAATGTACACACTATCCATCGGTCTTCTGGTGGTGTTTGTACCTCAATTGTTAAACTCTTTGATTGTTGGTGATACTATTGCAGTAGAAGGTACTCAGGAAACCATCCAGCCCTTTACTCAAATTATGAATTTGTTACTCCAGCCAATTTATGCCGGTGGTTTAATCATACTTATCTTCAGTCTTGCCCAGGGACAGGTAAAAGGCATATTTGAGTGCGTCATGGCAGGTATTATACGCTGGCCGTTTATGTTTCTGGGTAACGTTATCACATCTTTGATGATCGTTGGTGGCTTAATGTTGTTTATCATACCTGGCATATGGCTGTTTACACGACTTTTCCTGGTACCTTTTCTGATTATGCTCAATAATCAATCACCTTTTGTTGCGATCAGGAATAGTTTTCAATATACCAGGGGCTATTCATTTACTTTATTGAACGACATCGCGCTATTGATAGTTATGTTCATTGCCATCGTTTTATTGTTCAATTTTTTAAAGATTCTCCACCCAGTATTATTGTTATTGTTCATACTCCTTTTTCAAACCCTGGCTAATGTCGTTTATTACCGTCATTACGAAATTTTAATGAAAAAGAACAATATTGATCTGGATAACACGAAAAAATTAGAAACTGAATAATATTGTCCATCTCTGGTTGCTTAGAAGGTGGACAAGTAAACGGTTTATCTACTATGATTCAATAAAATAGAATCAAAATAACAAGCAGTATATGTCCAGCATTTCAGACAAACCTTTACCTTTAAAAATACCTTCCGGGAGCAATTCAATCAAGGATCTGAAACAGCTTCGTAAATATTTTCCTGAAAATTCAGGGGTTTACCCACCATCAATTTTTCCTTTGGGGTATTTTGTTCGTCGCAGTGAGCCACGGTTGCTCTATGTCATGCCCTTAACTATGGTTTATGACGGCAGCCCCTACCAGGTCAAAAGCAAGAATATTTCTGCCAGTGGCATTCAAATTTACATGCCACGGACGTTTATTATCGAAGGTAAAGTGGTGCAATTAACTTTCTCCAAGTTTAAGGAAGAACAAAATAACGTTCTGGGGGGCGTTGATGAATTTACTAACTTTGAAAACATCGATTATCTGATCAGAGAAGTTCAACATACCGAGCAAAAAACCTATGTAAGCCTGGTACAGAAAAACCTGTCCGATGCCACAATGGATTTCTTCCAGCGCTTTATCAATGGTAATCGCCTGCGCTATAAAATCGATGCAACCGATAGAATCTATGCTTCAAAAGCTCAATTTTATGAAAACCTGTACACTATCAATATGCAACATGTGCCTATTTTTGTTCGCTGGAATAAAGCACAGGGATTCCATATTGATACCATTATTAAAACCGAACGTAACACACCTTTTTTTGACTATTTAAATAATAATCGGGGGTTTTCAGATTTACGTGCAGTCTGCCTGCCAAAGCGCATTGAAAAGTTTGCTGAACTGGCCCGTCAAAACAAATCGGCTTTGTTATTCAGTTATTGGGAAAACGGTTGCTTTCATTCTTTATTTGATTTTGAGCTACAAAAAGAAAATGATTTTGCTCATGTATTAATAAAAGTTGCCTCTAGAAAAGGGCGTATTTTCAAGGCGTCGACCAATCTAAACAAAAAACCAGCTGCCGACAAAATTACGTCAATGTTAAGCAAGATTCAAAAAATAGATGCCATCGCCTCCAAAAGTATTGATGAACGAGCTTCTGAATCCATAGCACAGGTTATTTTTACCGATATAACCCAGGCCTTTTCCCGGCAGGAATATTTCTACCGGCCATTAAAATTCAAAACCGGAGAACCTTTATCCATTTCGGTCTTGAGAGATAACGAACTGGTGAGAATGGCTGATGGTCATACGCTTGAGACTTATGATGACAAAATATTTCGTCTCCCTGAAATTCTTAATTTCAGTATCGGTCACAATCGTTATGATCCCCGTTATCAATATGAAATGAATGTTTCGATAAAAGTTAATAATCAGGTTTATGCTGCTAAAACTGTGGATTTTTCCCGTTCCGGGCTTGGTCTGGTCATTAAACAGCTTGCCGATATTGAAAAAGACAGCGAAATAAATATTACCTTTTCCAGTCTAATGATTAAAGGGATCACTACACAATTATCCGATATTCCGCATCGGGTTATGATTGCCCGACAAACCGAAAATGGCCTGTTTCTTGGCGTTATTCGCAATAGTAGCGCCTGTCATCCCGACGTTAATCGTTTTTTTCTTAAGCTGGTTAAACGCAACCAAGCAAAATTAGAACTGTGTATCAAGGATAAAGTTGACTATGTTAATACCACATTTTATGAAGCCTTTGTAGCAGAAAACATCCAAACCATCCCCATTGTTATTACCCGTGATAGAAGTGAGCAGCATTATATTCGAGAAATTGGCTTAAATGATTCCCCCTGCGATCTAGCAGAAAAGCTTTATATTAAAGGCCATGGCTATGATTTTCGCTTCCTGACCACCGAATTACGTTTAAATGAGCTGCACCAGCGAGCATTGAAAGCAACTGAAAATAATTCCCAAAGTTTCATGCTGTTTTTCTTTAAAAGCTCGGATGACTTTGGTAAAGAAGCTATCTTCTCAGTCACCGATTTTGAGATAATTCTGGATGAACAAATTGAACAAATCATCAAAATCATCCTGGAATATGATGGTGCCTGTGTGCGCGTACAGTTTATCAATAATTTAATCATCGACAAGCTTTATCAAAACATGACGCTTGATAAGGTGGAAAAACTCAATAAATCATCAGCTCGTATCCTTGCCCAGGAATATAAAGAAATTATCGGCTTTGCTGAAATGCTTGACCTCACAGAAGAATATCGTAAACAATACCAATTTCTTAATCAATGATGATTAACTTAATTATTATATAGTTACCTATGCCACAGCTGGAAAACAAAATATTTCAAAAAATTCAGACTTTTAATGACAAGGCCGAAGACCTTATCAACGCCGAACGTTTTTCGGATGCCATAAAAGAATATCAAAAAGCCTGGAATACTCTCCCGGAACCCAGACAACTATGGGATGCCGGATTATGGATAAAAATAGGGCAGGCTGAATGCAGCCTGGCTCAAGAAGATTACTCGGCCGGTAAACAGAAATTATTAGATGCCATACTATGTTCTGGTGCGGTTAATAATCCTCTAGTTCATTTTCTTTTAGGTATTTGCTGTTATGAATTAGGTGAACTGGCGTGTGCCAAAGAAGAACTGCAAATAGCCCATGATCTGGAAGGTGATAGCATTTTCCAGGAAGGGGATGAAAAATACCAGAACTTCCTTAACTCTGGTGACTTGTAACTCGACCAGGGTTACTGAGGAACCAATTAATGGTGAAAATTAAAACGTGTAATATGAGCAGCTTTAGTAAAACCAGTGCATTCATTGTCATTGTATGTTTCTTGCTGTTATCCGGATGTTTTCCTGATAAAGCCAGCAAGACCCGGGAACATACTGAAAACGCTATCAGTATAAGTTTGTCTCAAGATGCCCAGTACTTGCTTATTGCGCATTCACAGGGCTATGTAGAGCTAAGAACCACAGATACTGATCAACTCATTGCTAAATGGCAACACGACGAAACCCCCGGTTCGGGGGTTATAGCATCGGACTTTTCAGCCAATGGCCTGGTTGTGACCGCTGAACAAGGTAATCTTGCCCTGTATAGTATCAAGGATAAGAAAATACTCTATTTCTGGTCCTTAGATGACATTCGGGACATCAAATTATCCAGCGATGGAGAATTTGCCCTGGTATCCAGCCGGGATAAAAGTGGCCAATATCCTCTTTATCGAATCGTTTATTTCCATTTGCGGACCGGAGGCATTAAATATGCTTTTTATCATGATGATATTGTCAGTAGTGTTGCCTTGTCAGAAGATGGTCGTTATGCTTTGTCTGGTTCAGATGATACCAAGGCCAGACTCTGGGATTTGCAAACCGGAGAACTAAAATATACCTGGCCTCATGTATCTAAAATTTCCAAAGTACAATTATCAGCTGATGGACGCTATGCGATGACCAGTGCGGCAGGGGAGGGTATTTATATTTGGGATACCGAATCCGGGAAAAAAATCCGACGACTAAACAAAATCAGAGCGACAGTTGCTGCGGCCATGTTCTCTGAAGATAGCAAAACAATTGCCACAGGATACAGTCGGGAAGAACTAATTCTCTGGGACATTAAAACCGGAGCCAAACTAATGTCCCGAAAACCGGCTCGTCGCTATTTTTGGCAATCCTCTCTGGCCAATATCACTACTTTAGCTTTTAGTGATGATTATCTTATTAGTGTCACTTCCAGAGGCATTATGCAATTCTGGAAACTTCCAACACACTGATGCTCAATGGAATTCAGACACTCATTATCAATGCACGCAATCACTTAATGAAGACCAGTGGGCCTGGGAGTTTATGCGTAGAAATAGTGATTATCAGCAAGACTATAAATGGTTTATCAGTCAATGGCGGGCACTGGAACAAGACTATGGCGTGCCACCGGATAATGACCTGCAGGCCTGGAAGCAGAATCCACGTTCCTACAAAATTATTGACCTTGACTCGGAGCAGGACAAATCTGAGCTGATTATGACAAGCGCTTTTGACTTGACCAAGTCGCTTAAAGAGCAACTGGAAACCATTAAAAAACAGCTTGTGGTTGCTCAGTATCGATTTAAAAAGCAGGGTAAACAACACCTATACCGTCTCTGGAAAACTGCCATCATGGCGTCTTTGCCTGAGATTATTAGATGCCCAACAAGAGAATATTTGTGAAACTGAGATACAGTTCTATTTTAATAATAACGAACAGCCTTATGATCTTGAAGTTATCCAGAATGAAGCCAGGCATTATGTTAATAATTATCTGGATATCTTAACTTTTATGGAAAAATAAATGGCTGAAAAAATCAGTATTAATATCGACCTGAGTCATTCCAGGCAAGTCAACAACCAGGAAGACAGGGTATCTCATGACATCAGTCAGCAACTTAAAAAAGTTAAACCTGCAATCGAATATAAATACCGATTTGACCGAATATTTATTTTGACGGTTTTCGTACTGATCTTACTAATAAGTCTATACCTGATTTTTGCATATAATAAAGTGGCTTCATCACCCGAATTGGGCAAACCAACAGTCAAGCAAAGACATCTCTCGATTCCTGTCAATGAAACAATTGCACCACCAAGCCGAGCAATTTTTTTATCCTATGAAACTATCAATGTTTTAGATTCGTTTTATTTTCCTATTCAAAGGCGACAATCCACAGAACACTCTACAGAAGAATCTAAAGAACTCATTAAAGAACAATCTCCTACAAAACCTGTACCAAATAGCCAGGAAAAAATTGTTGAAATACAAGCAGATATTCATGAAATAGATTCAATAGATAGGCAAATTTCTGAGGCCGCCATTAAGCAATCGAACACTATTGATACGGACGACAAAAAAGAAAGCTCAGAGTTTATCCAGATAAACTCTAAAAATCTCAGTCGAGTTTTACTGGTCAACGGTATTTATAATAAAGAACCTGTTAATGAGTTATCTTATTTTGTCAACGGGAATAAAGAAAAGGCAACAAAAGTATACCTGTTCACCCAGATTAATAATAGTGCAGGCAATATTATTGAGCATCAGTGGTGGTATCAGGGAAACATGGTCAGTAATAAGCAATTCACTATTTTGGGTAATCGCTGGCGCTGTTATTCCAGTAAAAATATCGATTATCTTCAACAGGGGAAATGGTTGGCCAAAGTGGTTGATCAAAATGGCAATATCCTATCGACTGTCAACTTCCAATATAATAGCAATTAGCACCTCAAGTCATCTCCATATTTTAGTTGTATAAATTTAGAACACGGTGTTTTTTGCCGTATCCGATCCCATTAAGTAAATACAACAGTAAATGTGCCGTTTATGGAAAACGGTTAAGTTACAATAATCCTTAGTCCGCTCCCCAAAACCTGCTAAAATTGCTTGATATAGTTTTAAAACGGAACCAGAAATGCATGCCGAATCATTAAAAAAACTGCAACATAGTCATAATTTTTCAGTAATGAATGAAAAAGGTGAGAGGCGAACCTTTTATGTTCTAATACTGACCGCCATAACCATGGTTGTAGAGATATTTGCAGGCAGTATTTATGGTTCTATGGCGTTACTGGCAGATGGTTGGCATATGGGGACCCATGTTGCCGCGTTTATGATTGCTATTTTTGCCTATCGCTATGCCCGAAAACATGCAAACAATCCAAACTTTGCCTTTGGAACCGGTAAAGTCAGTGTTTTAGGTGGCTTTGCTAGTGCTATAGCCTTAGCGGTAGTCGCTTTGGTTATGTTGCTTGAGTCCTTACAGAGAATAATTGACCCGCATATTATTTTTTTTAACGAGGCCATACTTGTAGCCACTCTGGGCTTAATTATTAATGTCATTAGTGCCATCCTGTTAAAAGATGAACACCAACACCATGATCACAGTGACCATCAACATGAACAACATCACCACCACGATCACAATTTAAAAGCGGCTTATATGCATGTTTTAGCTGATGCATTAACATCGCTGCTGGCTATTATTGCCTTGCTTTTTGGTAAATATTTTGGCTGGAATTGGCTTGACCCCATAATGGGAATCGTGGGTGCAATAATTATTACCCGCTGGTCATATGGCTTAGTTAAGCAAACCAGCCCCATATTGCTGGATGGCAGCATTGATAAAAGTTATCAATCAGAAATCAAAAAAGTTATTGAAAATGACGCTGATAATCGCATTGCGGATATTCATATTTGGAAAGTCAGCGCCAATCATTATGCTGCAATTATTGCCCTGGTCACTGATTTTCCAAAATCAGCCGAGCATTACAAAAACTTATTGAATGGTTTCCATAAATTATCTCATGTCACCATAGAAGTAAATGCATGTCGAGATAAACCTTGCACATTGCCTAAAACAGGCACTGCCATTAAATCCTGAGCCACCATTGCGTTGTTGCAATGGTGGGATTTTTCCGTATAGCTGAAAATCTATTTTATCGAAACCTGATGCTTTTTTTTCTGATCCGATTCATTTAGGCGGATATAAAGACGTCCATCCTTGTATTCTGCATCAACGTTGTCGGTATCGATAGTTTCAGGGAGTGAGAAACTACGCGATATTTTGCCGAAATAACTGCTTAGGTGATAATAATCTTCCTCATTAACCTCTTCTTTCATACGCCGTTCAGCACTAACTGTAAGAGTATTTTCCTGGATGTTTATAACAATATCCTGTTTTTCCACTCCCGGAAGGTCTATTTCAATCGTGTGCTGATTATCCCTGTTTTTGGCAAGATTAATAAAAGGCAAATGACTGGCCACATTAGTCAGTTTGTTTTTGGTTTTGATTAAACCCTCTTTTAAACCTTGTTTTAATCCATGTTCCAAATCTGAAGAGATATTTTTGATATTCTTTGCAATATCCATATCTGCCTCCTATTTGATTTCAATTTTCTTTATCTTTTCGGTTTCCTGAACAATTTTAGGAATGGTGATTTCAAGTACGCCTTCGCTTGATTCAGCATGAATATTTTCTAAATCGACATTGTTAGGTAAGCTAAATCTGCGTTCAAATCTGCCAAAAGAGCTTTCAATTTTATAGTAGTCATCTTTTTTTGTTTCTTCTTTGGTTTTACGTTCACCGGAAACCGACAGAACATTATTGTCAATATGGATATGAATGTCGTCTTTATTCATACCGGGTAAATCTACATCAATGTGATATGCAAATTCACCTTCCCTGGTATTCACATCAGGAGAAAATGAAGAGACGTTTAATTCTGGTAATTCCTGAGAATTGTACAAATCATTAAATGAATTAATATTGCGGGTTAAATCTCTCAATTCTTTAAAAGGATCATAACGTTTAATAGTCA
>Ga0316204_10006778_pt1 | contig 17317 bp, 16 predicted proteins | sample 6monrhotite_MG_2_FD_205661 | JGI IMG/M metagenome (GOLD analysis project Ga0316204, IMG submission 205661) | Microbial mat bacterial communities from mineral coupon in-situ incubated in ocean water Damariscotta River, Maine, United States -... | ecosystem: Environmental > Aquatic > Marine >... | reverse complement strand
AAAAAGGTGAAGTCAGTAAAGTTATTAAATCTAAAGACGGTTTTCAGATTATCCAATTAGATGATATTCGTAGCGGTGATCCTGAAGAACGAAAAGTTCGCCACATATTAATTAAAGCCGAAAATAAATTAAAAGCATATGCGGATGTTAAAACTGAAATTAAAAAAGAATTACAATATCAGCTTGCAGGTAAAGTCTTTTTTGATGATTCAGATCAAATGAATAACTTAAGTTATGAATCACCAGACTCACTAGAGCCCGTTGCTGAAGCGCTTGGTTTGAAAATTAAAACAACAGCTGCTATTTCTCGTCGTGGTGCTACGGGAATACTTTCTAATCCTAAAGTTATAAATGCAGCGTTTAGTCAAGAAGTGCTTAAAGAAGGACGCAATAGTGAGTTGCTTGAATTATCGGATACTCAGCTTGTTGTTTTAAGAATAAAAGAACATCAGCCATCCACTGTACAGCCATTAGCACAAGTTAAACCGGCAATTAAAAATAAATTATTGCAACAACAAGCCAGTGAGCAAGTTCAACAAGTCACTACAGAAATACTGACACGTGTAAAAAATGCTGAAAGTATTGCAGATATTAAGAAACGTTATTCTGAAGTTAAATGGAATAAACCGGCTTGGATAACACGTAAAGCAGATAAAGATTCAAAGCTGTCTTCTCAAGTTAGACAACAAGCTTTTAGCATGCCAAAGCCAGAAGATTCAAAGGTGATATGGGATAAAGCTAATCTATCGGCCGGTAGCCAAGCAGTGATTGCCTTGTATAAAGTCGAAGTACCTAAAGACGCTTCAGCAAATGAAACAAGTTTAGCGCAAGTACTCGGGCAAACTGATTATGAGTCTTTTGTTGAACACTTAAAATCACAAGCCGATATATCAATCTCTCAAGCTGCAATAGATAGTGACGCAGGGCAACAATAATAAAATAAGTTTGCTGAGAGTTTATGAAATATTAAATATTGATTAAAGGGGTAATCATGTTTAAAAAAATATTAAAACTACAGCTTCATTGGCAAATTCTTATTGCTCTTGTGCTTGCTGTTATAGCAGGGATGTTAGCAGGTACAACTGCTGGCATCGGCGGTATAACGTTTTACGATATTTTTTCATTTTTAGGCACATTATTTATGAATGCGCTGAAGATGATTATTATCCCTTTAATTGTTTCCTCGATAATCGTTGGTGTTGCTGGTATAGGTGGGCGTGACGGTTTAGCCCGCATGGGTGGTCGAACAATACTCTATTACGCAACAACTAGTCTCTTTGCTATCTTAATTGGTTTGTTTTTTGTTAATGCACTAGCTCCCGGTATTATTGACGGCCAGCCTGCTCAGCAAGTATTGGGGCTCGATCCTGCTCAAGCTGAAATTGCTGCTAATAAGGTTGCTGAGCGTGGAGTAGGCGATATTGCAAACGTCTTTTTAGATATGGTGCCTAAAAATATTGTTTCTGCAGCAGCTAATGGCCAACTTCTTGGTTTGATCTTTTTCGCTATCTTATTCGGATTTTTCATTACACGAATTCAAGAATCTTACGCTGAAGCACAATATAATTTTTGGCAGGGCGTACTTGAAGTTATGATGAAAATTACCGATTTGGTCATGAAGTTTGCACCCATTGGTGTCTTTGCTCTAGTTGCTAAAGTTATTGCTGAGATGGATGGAGATGAAATTCTAAGCCTAGCCTCAACACTAGGCGTGTTCTTCCTGAGTGTCGTATTGGCACTCGCTGCTCACATTTTAATCGTGCTGCCGTTGTTATTAAAATATGTTGCCAAAGTCAGTCCTATGCGGCATTTTCAAGCCATGTCCCCGGCGTTGCTAACGGCGTTTTCAACCGCATCTTCTTCTGCAACTTTGCCGATGACAATGGAATGCGTTGAAAAAAATGCCGGTGTATCCAATAAGACCACTTCCTTTGTTTTACCACTCGGCGCCACTGTGAATATGGATGGCACGGCTTTATATGAGTGTGTCGCTGCGATGTTTATCGCACAAGCCTATGGGCTTGAGTTAAGTTTCACCGTTCAGTTTACGATTGTGCTGGTTGCATTGTTAACATCAATTGGTGTGGCCGGTATTCCTGCTGCCAGTCTTGTCGCGATTACCATCATTCTTGGCGTGATTGGTTTGCCACTTGAAGCTTTAGGACTTATTTTAGCTGTTGATCGAATATTGGATATGTTTAGAACATCAGTAAATGTCTTTAGTGATTCTTGTGGCGCAGTGATTATTGCTCGACTAGAAGGCGAAGAAAATATTCTTGGAGAGAAAAAAGCATATTCTTAATATATAGGATAACGCCCAATAAAAAAGGCTGCCTTATGGCAGTCTTTTTTATTGGTTATAGATGGATATTATTCACTATCGCTGTCTAGTGGACGCATACCAATCGTGTTGTAACCAGCATCAACATATGTGATTTCACCCGTAATACCAGATGCAAGATCTGAACAAAGAAAAGCTGCTGCATTACCAACATCATCAATGGTCACATTACGGCGAAGAGGGGCTGATTTTTGAACCTCATCAAGCATTTTACGGAAATTGCTAATACCCGCGGCAGCCAGTGTTCTAATTGGCCCTGCTGAGATGCCATTAACACGTATTCCATCAGGGCCTAAGCTTTGTGACATGTAACGCACATTCGCTTCTAAGCTCGCCTTTGCTAAGCCCATTACGTTGTAGTTAGGCATTGCTCGTTCAGCACCTAAATAACTTAATGTTAATAAAGCACCATCACGGCCTTCCATCATGTTACGTCCTGCTTTTGCTAAAGCAGCAAAGCTGTAGGAACTGATTTCGTGAGCAGTTCGGAAACCATCACGGGTAACGTTATCAAGGTAATCACCTTCAAGCTCATTACGTGGTGCAAAAGCAACAGAATGAATAATAATATCTAAGCCATCCCAGTAATTATCAAGCTCATTGAATACATTATCAATTTGGTCATCACTACTTACATCACAAGGAACTACAATATCTGAATCTAACTCCGCGGCCATTTTGGCAACGCGATCTTGTAGTTTTTCATTCTGGTAAGTAAAGGCAAGTTCAGCACCTTCGCGGTGCATAGCTTTTGAAATTCCCCAGGCGATTGAACGATTGCTGGCCAACCCAACAATAAGAGCGCGTTTGCCTTTTAGAAAACCCATAATGTATCCCTCTCAATTCTTAAAATTATATTTTTAACGTGACTTTGTATTATAAGGCTAATGATAATGCTTTCGAGAGCACTATTAAAGTCATGATTTCATGAACTGTTAGTTTCATGACATTTGTCGGGTTTGATTAGGCGAATACGGGTAAATTGAGGTAATATCGATGCCGGTAAACTGTTTAAAATAACAACAATAAGTCTCACAGGATGTATTAAGTGCGATGTTCAAATCAATACTACTTTTAAGTTTTTTGCTTTTAACACATGTGTCTGTTATTGCAGGATCGTCTGTAGGATTAGGCTATACGCCAAAATACGCAAAAAACTTCAAGCATTTTGATTATGTGAATCCGTTTGCCAAAAAAGGCGGCTCCATTATTTTGCCGGGGTTTGGTAATTTTGATAGTTTTAATCCCTTTATTTTAAAGGGTGTGTCGGTAGATGGTTTGGGTGATTTGATATTTGAAACCTTAATGGTTCAAAGTGCAGATGAGCCTTATAGTCTTTACGGTCACCTAGCCAACGATATAAAACTCGCAAAAGATCAGCTCTCAGTGACTTTTACATTAAACCCAAATGCGATGTTTTCTGATGGCAGCCCGGTATTAGCAAAAGATGTCAAAGTTTCATTTGATACTATCAAAAGTGATAAAGGCCATCCACGTTATCGATTTTATTGGGCAGATCTAAAAGATGCCATAGTGCGTAGTGAACGGGTGATTACATTTACCTTCTCACGTAAAAATCCAGAGCTTCATTTAATTGCCGCACAAATTCCGGTTTTCTCGCATAAGTGGGTTGCAGGAGAATCTTTCGACAAATTATCCCGTAAGCAGCCTATTGGTAGCGGGCCATATACGATTGAAAAATTCACTTTAGGTAAAAATATTAGCTACGCCCGTAACCCCCAATACTGGGCAAAAGATTTTCCAACGCGCCGGGGCATGTATAATTTTGATAAAGTGATTTATAAATACTACAAAGATAGCACCGTTATGCTTGAAGCGCTTAAAGCAGGAGAGTTTGACTTTAATTTAGTCAATCACTCAAAACAGTGGGCAAGAGATTATGTCGGGCAACAGTTTGATTCAAAAAAAATTATAAAAGAAGAATTAAAACATCAAAACAATGCAGGTATGCAAGGTTTTGTATTCAATACTCGGCGACCCCTCTTCAAAGATAAGCGAGTGAGAAGAGCATTAACCTTAGCATTTGATTTCGCTTGGTCAAATAATATGTTGTTCTATAATCAATACACACGTTGCGACAGTTATTTTAGTAATAGTGAATTGGCATCGAGCGGTTTACCCAAAGGTAAAGAGTTAGCTTTACTCAATCAATATCGAAAAGATTTACCAGAAGAGGTTTTCACCAAAACATGGATCCCCCCTTCAACTGACAACGAAGGGAGTTTACGTGAAAATTTAAAAGTAGCCGCGCAACTTTTAAAAGATGCAGGTTGGGTTATCAAAGACGGTATCTTACATAATAAAGAAGGGCGAAAATTTGAGTTTGATGTGCTTTTAGCACAAAAAGGTTTTGAGCGAATTTTAGCGCCATTTGCCTATAACTTAAGAAAGCTCGGCATAATTTTACATTATCGAACAGTCGATGTATCACTTTACATAAGACGTAACCGAACCTTTGACTTTGACTTAATGGTGGCGTCTTATCCTCAGTCTCAATCTCCTGGTAACGAGCTTTATAATATGTGGCACTCTTCTTCTGCGAATGCAGAAGGTTCTCGAAATTTAATTGGTATAAACAATAAAGTGATTGATAAACTGATTGACCATGTCGTATTTTCTAAAAATCGAGAAGAATTGGTAATTGCGACGCGTGCTTTAGATCGTGTTATGTTGCATCAAGACTATCTTATCCCTAATTGGTATATTGCAGAACACCGTTTGGCTTATTGGGATAAATTTTCATATCCAAAAACACTACCTTTATATTTCTCTGCTGAGAGCTGGGCATTAAGTACATGGTGGTCTAAAGAATAATATGGCAGCTTATATTCTCAAAAGATTGTTATTGATGATACCCACGTTGTTTGGTGTCATGCTGTTAACGTTTGTCGTGACACAGTTTGTACCCGGTGGCCCGGTTGAACAGTTAATTTATCAATTGCAAAATCAAGGTCAAGCTCAAGGCGAAGAAGCAAGCGGTTCCAGCCAACGCCTGTATCGTGGTAATGCAGGTTTAGATAAAGAAAAACTTGAAGAACTCAACAAGTTATACGGCTTTGATAAGCCTGCCTACGAACGTTTTTTTACCATGATAGGTAATTATCTCCGTTTTGATTTGGGAGATAGTTACTATCATCAGCAATCAGTAATGGATCTCATTGTATCCAAACTACCTGTTTCAATTAGCTTAGGTTTATGGACCTTTATACTTGTTTACCTTAGCTGTATTCCATTAGGCATCGCCAAAGCGGTAAGAGAGGGTACGACGTTTGATATTGTGACTAGCACACTGATTCTTATTGGTTATGCCATACCGGGTTTTGTATTAGGTATTTTCCTTTTAGTGTTATTTGGCGGCGGCAGCTTTTGGGATCTTTTCCCATTAAGAGGGCTTACATCAGATAATTGGGAAACCTTAAGTTGGTTTGGCAAAATAACAGATTACCTATGGCACATTACTTTGCCCGTTATTTCGTTAGTTGTCGGCAGTTTTGCCGTTATGACGATTTTAACAAAAAATAGTTTTCTCGAAGAGATTCGCAAGCAATATGTATTAACCGCTAGAGCAAAAGGTTTATCTGAAAATACCGTTTTATATAAACATATTTTCCGCAACGCAATGATTCCTCTCGTCACAGGTTTTCCCAGTGCCTTTATTGGTGCGTTCTTCGCCGGCAGTATCCTAATTGAAACAATCTTTTCATTAGATGGTTTAGGCTTGCTTGCCTATGAGTCGATTTTAAAACGAGATTACCCAGTTGTTTTAGGGTCACTTTATTTATTTACACTATTAGGTTTAATAGCGAAATTAATTACCGATCTCTCTTACGTCTTAGTCGACCCACGTATTCAATTTGAATCACAAAACAATTAATTGATGATGACAACTGACACATTAAAACAAGAAACCGATAATCTGGCTAGCGATTCAAGCCAGACTAATCGTTCTTGGAAGCGCTTTAAAGAAAATAAACGCGGATATTATAGTTTATGGATTTTTACTATTTTATTCGTGTTAAGTTTATTTGCTGAAGTGATAAGTAACGATAAACCGTTATTGGTTTATTATGAAAACTCATTCTATACTCCAATCTTTAAAGTCTATTCAGAAAAAACTTTTGGTGGCGACTTTGAAACAGAAGCTGATTATGTTGATCCGTATGTCAGAAAACTATTAAGTGAAAACGACAACTGGGCGATTTATCCTTTAAATCCGTTTCGTTATGACACTATCAATTATTACAACCTGCATCCAAACCCAGCGCCACCCTCATCAGCAAACTTGCTCGGCACTGATGACCGAGGCCGTGATGTACTCGCGCGTTTGATTTATGGTTTCAGGCTATCTGTTTTATTTGCTTTTGTATTAACCATTATAGGTGTTTTCTTAGGTGTATTTGCCGGTGCGATACAGGGCTACTTTGGTGGCAGGATTGATTTATATTCACAACGATTAATAGAAATATGGGGCTCAATGCCAGAGCTTTATTTATTAATTATTTTCGCCTCATTGTTTGAACCGAGTGTGTTACTACTCATCATATTGCTATCGATTTTTGGTTGGATGGGTTTAGCTGATTACGTGCGTGCAGAATTTTTACGCGGTAGAAATATGGAGTATGTGAAAGCGGCTCATGCATTGGGGCTGTCCAACAGAGCCATTATGTTTAGGCATTTATTACCCAACAGTATGACACCGGTAGTGACTTTTTTACCTTTTAGAATCAGTGGTGCGATATTAGCGCTCACCAGTTTAGATTTTCTCGGTTTAGGAGTACCACCTTCAACGCCTAGCTTAGGTGAGTTACTTTCACAAGGAAAAGACAATATCGAAGCATGGTGGTTATCGATGAGTACTTTTGTGGTATTAGTCGGTACCTTAATGTTATTGATCTTTATTGGAGAAGCACTCCGTGAAGCGTTAGATTCGCGGCGTGGTTGAGGTTATACAGTAAATGTCTAACGTAGAAAATACACCTTTATTATCAATCAAGAATCTTGATATTGCTTTTGGGCGTTCACCTGAGCCGCTCACTCAAGTGGTAAAAGATGTCTGCTTTGATATTTACGCAGGGCAAAAACTGGCTTTAGTGGGGGAGTCTGGTTCAGGTAAATCCGTTACCGCATTATCATTATTAAAACTGCATGATCAACGCATTACTCATTATTTAAATGGTGAAATAAATTTTCAAGAACAGAATTTGCTTTCATATAGTGAAGATCAAATGCGTCAAATTCGTGGTAAAGATATTGCAATGATTTTCCAGGAGCCGATGACAGCATTAAACCCTGTTTATCGCATTGGTGAGCAGTTAATAGAAAGCCTCTTACTACATAAAAACATGTCTCGTGTAAAAGCGCGTGAACACATGATTGAGTTACTTGACCTCACCGGTATCGTTGAACCACATAAACGCATTGATGCTTATCCACACATGTTGTCGGGTGGACAACGGCAACGTGTGATGATCGCGATGGCACTAGCGTGTCAACCACGACTGCTGATTGCAGACGAGCCAACAACTGCATTAGATGTGACTATACAAGCACAGATTGTTGAGTTACTCGAAGACTTACAAAAAGAATTTGGAATGGCAATACTGATGATTACTCATGATTTAAATATGGTGAAACGCTTTGCTGATTATGTCTGCGTTATGCAAAATGGATCTATTGTTGAGCAGAACAGTGTTACAAGCTTATTTGAAAACACGCAACATCCTTATACTCAACACTTATTAAATAGCCAACCTGAAACCTTAGTGCATGAGAGTGATATTGTAGAATCTGACAAAGAACTTTTAAATGCAAAAAATATTCGTTGTTATTTTCCTATTAAAGCGGGTTTTTTTAATCGAAAAATTGGTGATGTCAAAGCGGTTGATAATGTTTCGGTTTCATTAAGACAGTCTGAAACAGTCGGTATAGTCGGTGAATCTGGTTCAGGTAAAACCACTTTAGGCATGTGTTTGCTCCGTTTGCAAAACGCTAAAGGCGAGATATTTTTAAATGGTGATGATATTACTCATTTGACACAACGGGAATTGCGACCATTGCGGAAAGATATACAGGTCGTTTTTCAAGATCCTTTCTCTTCGCTTTCACCACGAATGACGATTAAGCAAATCATTGAAGAAGGACTGAAAATTCATTTTCCTGAGTTTTCTGAAACTGAACGTTATGAAAAAATCATTGCTGTGCTTAATGAAGTCGGTTTAGAAGAATCTATGCTAACGCGCTATCCACACGAGTTTTCGGGTGGGCAACGCCAACGCATTGCCATCGCCCGTGTGGTGATACTCGAACCCAAACTGATATTGCTCGACGAACCAACGAGTGCTCTAGACGTGTCAGTACAAAAGCAAGTATTAACCCTATTAAGAGAGCTGCAAACAAAACATAAGATCAGTTATCTCTTTATTACACATGATCTTCGTGTCATACGTGCAATGGCGCATAAAGTGGTTGTTATGAAACACGGCGAGGTTATCGAGCAGGGTTTAACAGAAGAGTTGTTTGAGCAACCGAAAAATAGTTACACAAAAGAATTGTTGCAAGCTTCTTTATTTAGAGAACGTTAAAGTTAGAGAATTGATGGCTGCCACCGAGCCAATTCGGATATCTAAAAACATCATTATTGGTTCTACAAGGTTTAAGTATTAATTTATGAGACATGCTATGCAATCTCCAAACAACACACACAGTATGGTTGTTGGTTATATTTTGTGGATATTTGGTTTCATTGGATCTCATCGATTTTATTATGGCCGACCGGTATCAGGTACAATTTATTTTTTTACCCTGGGTCTTTTTTTGATTGGTTGGATTATCGACCTATTTTTAATTCCAGGAATGGATAGAGCCGCTGATGTCAAATACACTAGCGGTGACAAAGATTACACGGTCAGCTGGGTTTTGCTAACATTTTTAGGGATTCTTGGTATTCATAGGTTTTATCTTGGCAAATGGATTACCGGATTGATTTGGTTGCTAACAGGTGGGCTCTTTCTGATAGGGTTACTTTACGATTTATGGACACTAAACACACAAATTAACGAGGCCAATCGAGGTGTAGTTTAGAAATAACTACCTCACTTAGATCAACAATCAAACAATAATATTTTCTATAAACGACCCAAAGGAGTCTGTTAGAAACGCCTAATTTAGAATTAAGATTTTTAAAATCGATCATTCAGTTTATATATTGAGATGTAACTAAGTAAATATCTAATAATTTAAGTGTTAGGCATAAAAAAACCATAAATAAATGACTGACAATACAAACTAAGCAAAAAAAAGAAAACAAGTATTGGAATTAACAGTCGTCAATAGTCTCTTTTCAGTGGAGAGAGATCTTTTTTATGACACCACTTTATATTTTTATTAATGATATGACTAACCAAAGGTATCAACACAAGGGTTTTCTCCCTCGCGTTACGTGAATTAACTCACAGATTTTAAATATATATAAAAATATAAGTAATTAAATCAACAATTTACAGGTAAACCCGTAGTGTTTTAAGGTAAGCTGTTTGCTTGACATAAATGATCAATCTAACCAAATAAAGACTTTTAATGAATGTCGGGGCACCTCACTTCAACATGGGTAAACTAGAAATAAGAAACCTCAGTTGTTTACGCAATGAACGCAGATTATTCAGTGGTCTTAATCTTACTTTATCCGCTGGAAGTGTTGTGTTTTTAGAAGGGCAAAATGGTAGCGGGAAAACCAGTTTACTAAGAATTCTCTGTGGTTTTCGGCAACAAGATGAAGGTGAACTGATTTGGAATGAGCGGACCATAAGCCCTGATTCTGATTACTTTCACAACATATCATATATTGGGCATTTTAATGGTATTAAAGATGAGCTTAGCGTTGAAGAAAACCTTAATTTGATGCGTTCATTAGCGGTTGCTTCAGATATTAATCTGGAAGCGGTGTTAAGGAAAATTGGATTGTTAAAACAAGCTGATGTTATTACACGCCAATTATCGGCAGGACAAAAACGCAAACTATCACTGGCACGATTAATGATGACAAAAAATTCATTATGGGTGTTAGATGAACCGTTTACTTCTTTAGACAAAGATAGCGTTCAATTTTTTGAAAGTTTGATTAAGGAACATATCAACAAAGGAGGGATGTTAATTTTAACCTCTCATCATGATATTGATTTAACCGGTTTGCCAGTTAACCATTTTGATTTAGCAGGCTACGCGTAAATGATGTTTAATGCCTGGTTTCAAATATTGAAACGCGATTTATTGATCGCTTTTCGTCGTCGCTCTGAAATTATTCACCCACTAATTTTTTTTGTCATGGTAGTGTCGTTGTTTCCCCTTGCAATTGGTGATGATAAAGTTTTATTACAAAAAATTGCACCGGCGATTATTTGGGTAACGGCGTTATTAGCCACTATGTTGTCATTAGATAATTTATTTCGTTCAGATTTTGAAGACGGTAGCTTAGAGCAATTAACATTACTTAAAGCACCGCTTTCGTTGTTAGTAAGTGCAAAAGTCATTGCACATTGGTTTACTACAGGATTGCCATTAATATTAGTTACACCTTTACTAGCGGTATTACTTTATATGCCAAGTGAAAATATTTTAACCTTGTTGTTAACCTTGTTTTTAGGTACGCCTACTTTAAGTTTGATCGGTGCGGTTGGCATAGCATTAACAATAGGTCTAAGACAAGGTGGAGTTATATTGTCTTTATTAATCTTGCCGTTGTATATTCCCGTACTTATATTTGCAACGTTAGCATTACAAAATAGTGCGCAAGGATTTTCAGCTGAAGCACAGTTAGCGATGATGTTAGCCATACTTGTTCTGGCAATAACGCTTGCGCCCTTTGCGATTGCCGCAGCGTTAAAAGTTAGCTTGAATTGATTGATGTAAAATTTACATGGGCATTGAATAATGAATATTACACTTCTGTATCATAAGTTTTCTTCACCGCCGTATTTTTATAGGATCTCGGGTTTATGGTTGCCCTATATTATGGGTTCATTTGCTTTGTTATTTTGTGCCGGTTTATATGGCGGGTTATTTCTTGCGCCAACAGATTATGAACAAGGTGAAGCCTATCGGATTATATATGTGCATGTGCCTGCGGCATGGATGTCCCTCCTGATATATATGGTCATGGCAGTAACAGGTGCCATTGGTTTGATTTGGCGAATTAAATTAGCACAAATTGTTTCCATAAGCAGCGCACCGATTGGTGCGAGTTTTACTTTTCTTGCGCTAGTTACCGGTTCCATCTGGGGCAAGCCCATGTGGAATACCTGGTGGGTATGGGATGCACGTTTAACCTCAGAGCTATTGTTGTTATTTTTATATCTGGGTGTTATGGCGTTATATAACGCCATTGATGATAAACGAACTGCTGCACGTGCGGCGGCAATTCTTGCTCTTGTAGGGGTAGTGAATATTCCCATTATTCATTATTCTGTTGAATGGTGGAATACATTACATCAAGGTCCAACGGTGACTAAGTTTGATAAACCTTCTATTCACTACTCAATGTTAATTCCATTATTAATTATGGCGGTAGCATTTAAATTGTTTTATATAGGGAGTTTGTTTATGCGGGTAAGAACAGAATTATTGGCGCGTGAACAAAAAAGTAAATGGGTCTCAGAATTACTTGGATTGAGTAAGTAATATGGAAGTTTTAGATTTCGGAAAATATAACGTTTATATTTGGGCATCTTATGCCATTACATTTTCAGTTTTAGTGTTGAATGTTGTTTTACCATTGTGGCAAAAGAGAAAGCTGGTAAAAAATATTAAACGTCAAAATTATTTAAACCGTAATGAGTAAGTTTCTTTTAAAAATAAAGTAAACAACATGAATGAGAAAAGACAGTGAAGCCAGCACGTAGAAAACGATTATTCTTTATAATATTCCTTATTACAGGCATAACAGTTGCTGCAGGTTTTGCAATGTATGCTTTTAATCAAAACCTGATGTTTTATTTCTCACCTTCCGATGTGAAGCAAGGTAAAGCGCCGGTCGATAAGTTATTTCGAATGGGAGGGATGGTTGTTGAAGGTAGCTTTAAAAAAGAAGAAAAAAGTTTAAAAGTGTATTTCGATTTAACCGATTATGGAAAAACCGTTAGCGTTGAATATGAAGGTATACTGCCAGATCTATTTGCTGAAGGGCAAGGTATTATTAGCCGAGGTAGATTAAATGAACAGGGTATATTTATTGCTGAAGAAGTTTTGGCGAAGCATGATGAAAACTATATGCCACCAGAAGTCGCAGAATCTTTAAAGAAGAAAAAAGAAATGCTTGAAAAGAAAGTAAAGCAATAAGTCGAAATGTTATTGCTTTAGAAATTTAGGATTCTATTAGGTAAAACTTTGTGTATTACAAGCAAGAATCGAAATTTACTTAATATTCAAATAACCATAAAGTATTAATACACAAGTTAAAGAAGACAAAATATGATACCCGAACTTGGTCACTTTGCATTAATCGTTGCGCTTGTAATAGCTCTTATTCAATCTAGCTTGCCCGTTATAGGTGCAGCAAAAGGTATTCCTTCATGGATTGCGCTTGCTAAACCTACCGCACAGCTGCAATTATTTTTTCTTATTATTTCATTTGCATGTTTGCTTTATGCTTTTATCGTTCATGATTTTTCGGTGATGTATGTTGCGAATAACTCAAATACTGCTTTGCCTTTGATTTACCGTATATCAGCTGTATGGGGTGCACATGAAGGTTCATTGTTATTATGGGTGTTAGTGTTATCTATTTGGACGGGTGCTGTTACGGTATTTAGCAAAAGCATACCTAAAGATGTGTTGGCACGAGTGATTAGTGTCATGGGTATGGTGAGTGTGGGTTTTTTACTTTTCACCTTATTAACTTCAAACCCCTTTGAACGTTTAGCTATTGCGCCTGTTCAAGGCCAAGACTTAAACCCGTTATTACAAGATTTTGGTTTAGCTATTCATCCGCCCATGTTGTATATGGGCTATGTCGGTTTTTCAGTTGCTTTTGCTTTTGCAATAGCGGCTATGCTGGGCGGTAAACTTGATGCCGCATGGGCACGTTGGTCACGACCGTGGACGAATATTGCCTGGATATTTTTAACGATCGGTATTTCACTCGGTAGTTGGTGGGCATATTACGAACTGGGTTGGGGCGGTTGGTGGTTTTGGGATCCGGTTGAAAATGCTTCTTTTTTACCTTGGTTAGTGGGTACAGCATTAATGCATTCGCTTGCGGTGACAGAAAAGCGTGGCACCTTTAAAGCATGGACCGTATTATTAGCTGTCTCTGCATTTTCCTTAAGTTTGCTTGGTACCTTTTTGGTTCGTTCTGGCATATTAACCTCCGTGCATGCATTTGCCACAGATCCAGCTCGTGGCGTATATATACTCATCTTTTTAATTATCGTTATTGGTGGTTCATTAACGCTTTATGCTTTACGCGCGCCGAGCATACGTAGTTCAACCACGTTTGAACTGTTTTCTCGAGAAACAGCACTACTCTTTAATAATGTAATTTTAGTCGTGGTTGCTGCGAGTGTATTGTTAGGTACGTTATATCCGCTGTTACTTGACGCTTTAGGTTTCGGTAAAATTTCTGTCGGGCCACCCTATTTTAATAGTGTATTTGTTCCTCTAACGATTCCATTAGCTTTGTTACTCGGGGTAGGCGCAATGATGCGCTGGAAACAAGACAATCCGATGCGTTTAGTAAAAGCATTAGGCTTTTTATTTGCAGTAAGTGTTGTTGTGGGAGGCTTGTTACCCTTGTTTTTCTCTCGGTATGAGTTCGGAGCAGCGATAGGTTTAATGTTAGCAACGTGGATTACATTAACGGCCTTACAAGGCATACGTTTGCGCCTTATGAATAAAGGTTATACATATGCTTCTATTAAAAGTGTCCCGCGTAGTTTTTTTGGTATGAGTATTGCTCATATTGGTGTGGCTGTGTTTATCGTCGGCATTACATTAACGTCTATTTATAGCGAAGAAAAAGATGTTCGAATGATACCGGGAGAAAAATATTTATTAAATGGTTACAGCTTCGAGTTTAAAGGTGTGAGATCCACTCAAGGACCAAATTATCATGCAGAAAAAGGCCACTTAACTGTAAGTAAAGACAACCAACTCGTTGCCACTATGTATCCCGAAAAACGTGTATATCGGGTTCAACGTAGTCCAATGACAGAAGCGGCGATTGATGCTGGTCTAACTCGTGATTTATTTATTGCTTTAGGCGAACCTCGTGGTGCTGATGGAGCATGGAGTTTACGGCTTTACGTGAAACCTTTTATTCGCTGGATCTGGTTTGGAACATTAATTATGGCTTTGGGAGGTTTGCTTGCCGCAACTGATCGTCGTTATCGATTTGCAGGTAAAAAAATGAATCATAAAGGGGTAACCGCGTGAAGTTAAATCGTGCAGTGTTACCCTTGTTAGCGTTTATCGTATTAGTTGTTTTTTTAGCGATTGGCTTAACAAAAGATCCGCGTAAATTACCTTCTCCATTTATTGGTAAAACTGCACCCGAATTCAATTTACCTATATTACACAAAATGGAGGAAAATTTTTCTCCCAAGCTTATGCTTGGCAAAGTGTGGATTTTAAATGTTTGGGCATCATGGTGTGTCTCATGTCGAGCTGAACATCAAGTTTTAAATAATTTGGTTAAGTATCATCAGGTTAATTTAGTAGGGCTGAATTATAAAGATGATATTAACGATGCGCGTCGCTGGTTAAGTCGATACGGTGATCCTTATCAACTAAGTGCAAGTGATGTTGATGGTATTGCGGGAATAGAATGGGGTGTTTATGGTGTACCAGAAACATTTATTATGGATAAGAAAGGTGCTGTGCGTTTAAAACATACAGGCCCGGTGACTAATAAAGATATTAAAGAAAAAATTGTTCCGTTAATTAAAAAGCTGGAGAATGAATCATGAAAAGTATAATGATTATTCTCAGCTTATTTTGCTTTCTCAATCCAAATATCTATGCTGCTGCAGTTGAGATGAAAAAATTTGAGAGCGATCTACATGAGCAACGTTATAAAAATTTGATTGATGAATTACGCTGTTTAGTTTGTCAAAATCAAAACTTAGCAGACTCAAACTCTGAATTAGCACAAGATTTACGAAATAAAGTATATAAAATGATTAATGATGGTCAGAGTGATCAAGAAGTTATGGATTTCATGGTGACTCGTTATGGTGATTTTGTTTTGTATCGTCCTCCTTTCAAGGCAAGCACTTTTTTACTGTGGATCGGACCGTTTATTATTTTAATTATTGGTTTACTGGTGTTAGTTAACTTTATTCGCCATCGTAAAAGAAATGTCATTACAGCATTAAGCAATAATGAAAAAGAAAAGTTAAAGCAGTTATTGAATGATAATAAAGGAAAATTTAAATGATCATTTTTTGGGTCCTTGTTGTTGCTATGCTCGTAGTGGCGTTATTTTTCACTATACGACCATTGCAAAAAGATTTATCTCAAGACGATATTGATCGTAGTTCACAAAATGTTGCTATTACCAAAGAGCGCCTTAATGATTTAAAATTAGAATTTGAAGAAGAGACAATTAGTCAGGCAGAATACGAGCAAACACGAGAAGAGCTCGAGCAAGCATTGTTGAACGATGTCGAGTCTTCATATTCTGAAAATAAAAAACAAGTTAATGATGTATTTTATAGCCGCGTGACTCGTTTTGTTATGTTATTCAGTGTACCAACAATTGCTGTTGGATTATATTTTTACCTTGGTTATCCTGATTTATTAGATGGTCATGAAAAACATACTGCAGCGCCAGCTGGTCATGCCGCTACAAACGGCGCGAATAAATTAGGTAGTGTTGAAGAAATGATCGGAAAACTTGCGACCCGCTTAAAAGAAAATCCTGATAATGCAGAAGGCTGGTTCATGTTGGCTCGTTCTTATATGTCATTGAAAAGGTATGAAGAAGCGGTTGTAGCTTTAGAAAAAACCAATCAATTAATACCTAATAATCCGGTTGTGATGTTACGTTATGCCGATGCATTAACTATGCTTAATGGTGGTCGTATTAGTGACCAGCCATTTGAACTAATTAAGAAAGCCGTTGAACTTAAACCAGATGATCCAACCGGACTCTGGTTAATTGGTATGGGATATGAAGAACGGGGGGATTTCCAAAAGGCGATCTCATATTGGAATTTATTACTCGGTGTGTTGAGCGATGAACAGTCAAAAAATGAGGTAAATATACTTATCAGTCAGGCTAAAAGGAAAGCTGGAATAACGACGATAGAGCAAACAAATAAAAGTTCTTTGGTAACTAAACCTAAGTTAGAAGCCAATATAATATCCAGTATTAAGGTTGATATTAGTTTAGATAAAGATTTATTAAAAAATGTATCCGCTAATGATATTGTTTTTATTTTTGCACGAGCTTTAGAAGGACCACCAATGCCTTTAGCTGTTGTCCGAAAACTAGTTAAAGATTTACCTTTAAATATTGAACTAGATGATTCGATGGCGATGGTGCCAACGATGAAGTTGTCTAACTTTAAAGAAGTTCAGGTTATCGCACGTATATCCAAATCAGGAAGTGCAAAAGCACAAAGTGGTGATCTCCAAAGTAACATTTCTATTGTTAATACAGCTCAAAACAAGGGTGTCGTACTCAATATTGATAAGGTTTTGCCTTAAAAAATATTTTTTACAAATAGCATTGTATTATTAATTTTTTTAAAATAGTTTCTGCTCTTGCTTCGTCCGGATGACAAGCTAGTTTATATTTTTTTGGATAATTTGCGTGCGTTTCCAAGCGACTTGTTTTGCTTACGTTGCACGATAATAATCATAACCACCATTACGATTTATTCCCGGGCTAATTGTTGATGGTGAACGATTCGATTCTATGTCAATCTCTCGTATTGAACTTCCTAGGACAAGACCTCGATA
>Ga0316204_10006775_pt1 | contig 17322 bp, 23 predicted proteins | sample 6monrhotite_MG_2_FD_205661 | JGI IMG/M metagenome (GOLD analysis project Ga0316204, IMG submission 205661) | Microbial mat bacterial communities from mineral coupon in-situ incubated in ocean water Damariscotta River, Maine, United States -... | ecosystem: Environmental > Aquatic > Marine >... | reverse complement strand
GCTTTGGGTCGGTCGCTGCCTTTAGGGATTTCAATAAGGTTAGACTCGATTGAAAACTAAAACCACGCTTACCTAATAAAATCATAAGCATTATCACAGGCATAAAAAAAGGCCACCTGTTAAGGTGGCCTTCGTTTTTGGTGGAGATGGCGGGAATTGTACTAGTATTTTAAGTGGCTGAATTATATCGTGATAGGTAGGTTCGATTGTTACTAGTGTTACTACCTATGTTACTAAGATTAGCTGCGGAAAAGGGAATCAAACCCGCTTCCATATCCTATGTTTAGCGTCTTTTTGTCTGTAGGTGTGACTTAGCTAAATCATAGCAAATACGGATGGAGAAGGGTGTAAATATTAATAATTGATATTAGTTCTTCATCTACTAATTAAATCTCAATGAGGATTAATGCACATCACAAAATATGTGTCAGCTTTGTACCCGGCCCAGGAATGAATAATCGACTGATTTATATGTCCTGGTTTCACGACAAAGCAGACTTCACTAGTTATTCCATTTCAGTAATTTAAAGCAGACATTGAGCAATATTGATCTTTTTTACGTAGCGATCTAACCGGTCAGTAATTGCTATTATTGATAATGAGACAGGATTCGAGTAATCTCAATTAGAAACAATAACTTACATCGGTAATATTAGATATTACCGATGTTAGATATACGTACCGGTGAGCCCGTATATCAACCGTTATGCATAAAAAAGAGAAATATATATGGAATGGGTAGCCGCAGCGATTGTTTTAGCATTATTCATCTACTTCCCGAAAAAAATGTTTATCCTTTTGGGGGTTGTGGCGTCAATTGGAGCTCTAGTTGGTGGGTACTTCTATTATCAAGATTGGAGAAAAGATAAAGAAAAGGAAGAAGTGGCAATAATAATCAAATATTCATTAGAAAAATGTAAAGAGCCTTATCCACTTCATGTAATTGTCGGCAACTCAAGCAAGAGAATAGTCAAGAAAGTTGAATGGGACATATCAGTTCATAAGCCAGGTTATAGCACAGATATTTCAAAATACGGATACCATGAATACTCTCAGGACAAAATACTAAAACCAAAAGAAGGTTGGGGGATTTGCGTAAGAATTCCAGAACTCAAAAATGAGATAAAAAAATTATCAGAGTTGGAGTATTCGGTGAAAAACAAGTATGTCACATTCGAGTAAAATTCATAACAAGCAAATCAAGATCGTTCGCTTTCTCTCACTGGGACGCGCTAACGCGCGCCCCTTATTAAAACGTTAGATGCTTATGAATAGATACTTCATATCAGGATTCCCACCAAAAGGAAGCGATGATTGCACCATTGTGATATTTGATAATGCTACATTCAATTCACCCGATGCTTTGAGAATCGCTGAGCCTTCACCTGACGAAAAGGGTGTCGTGTCAGGAGAGTTTCCGAAATCCTGGAATGGTTCCGAAATACAAATCGTTTTTTTATCCAAGCAGTATGTACACGAGAATGTATCTTTAGAGAAAACAAGTCTAGGTTTTTATCACACTATGCTGATTGAAAAGGAAACAAATAGTGATTTGCCTTTGACACACAAGTGGCCAGTAGAACCAAAAACTTGGCATAAGTCATCACAGAACTTGACAATGCATGCTTATCGCCAAGCCAAGTTTAAAAACGTATTAAGTAAAGGTGTATATTGGACGCTAACCATAGGTTCTCCAATCCTTGGACTGGCTCTAGGTGGACCTATTGGAGTGGTGATTGGTTTCTTAATTACAATTGTAGTTGTTTGGTTAGGTAAATATGCTAACGGTGAAGAAAAAGGCATCTAACAAGATAATCAAGTCATTCGCTTCGCTCATTGGGACGCGCCAAAAGCTGCGCACCCCTTATTAAAAACGTTAGGCAAACAAGGACATAATTTGCTATTTAAATACTTACCCATTGAAAGAATTGATGTAATACAAAATCTAAAAATTAGATTTACCCCATTAATATCTTTAAATGATCCATTTGAAGCTCTCCCCTTAGTCGATCTCAGTGATGTAGAAAGTGAATTAATGCTAAGCATAGAAAAAGACGCAGAAGAACTATGGAACAGCGCAGCAAAACATGAACAAACAAAAGAAAACAAGCTTCTACTTGAAGAGCAAAAATCCATTCTACTTAATTCAGTCAAAGAAAATGTAGCACCAGAAGTGGCTGGCAAAGAATTAATGTCATTACTTGATGAAAAATTTTGTATTCTTTCTCTATCAAGAACAGAAAAAAGCCTATTAATGTGGTCTCATTATGCTAGTTCAAATACAGGCTATGTAATAGAATTTGATGAATCACATGATTTTTTTAGACAAAAAGATATGGAAGGCAGCATAACAAAACCTATCCCAGTAATTTACTCTGAAAAAAGATTTAAACGCTCATCAAATGAGCACGACTATTATCAAAAAATGTTTTGTTCGAAACCTCTAGAATGGGCATATGAGGAAGAAGAGAGATTATTTAGAACCTTTTTATCTATGGATTCTGCAATTGGAACAGATGAACATGGTAAAAATATTAACCTTTTAAATATTCCTAAAGACTGCATATTAGGCGTATATATTGGCTATAAAGCAAGCAAAAAAACCGAAGAAAAAATAATCGCAGCTGTAAACAGACATGATATTGATTGTAAAATATACAAATCAGGAATACATAGTACAGAATATAAAATGATATTTAGAGAGATTACAAAATAATGCCTAACAATCACATCAACGAAGACAATCTAAAAGCGTCGTTTGAAAGCAGCGCCACTTCAGCTTGCCGGTTATGTAAGCGTTAGGCAATCAAAATGAGAGGCCATAATGAATGATGAGCTAGTCAAACTAATGGATGAGTTGGATCAATCAAATGAGAAAACTAGCGAACATTCAATTTCCTCCAAAATCAACAAGATTACAGAGAAAGATCAAAGCTCCGAAGCTATTGCTGAGAGAATTGCATTTGGGTTTTGCGAAGATTATCTAGATAAGCAAAATGGTTGGGGCACATATTATGGTCCAATGATGGTGTGGGTTGGAGATGATGGTAAGGCTTATGAAAGCCCCAGCATTTCATTGGTTACCAACGACATTATTGAACACTGGAAAACCAGGTCGCAGAACACTACCAACCCAGTCATGAAAGCCCGATATACAGGTCTCATATGGGATCTATCAGAAACTGCCATTGGCATAAAACCAGACTATAAAATCGCTATTGATTATGTGAATGCGCTTCTTGATATAACAGACAATGAACTTAGTGAACACTCAACTGAAACCATAACGAAAATCACTAGAGCATATAAAGTTGCTTCTGGCCTAAATAACTCTGATCTGATCGAAAGATGCATTGAAAGCGCCATTAATTTAGAAGATAGAATTTCAGAAGATGACAAGGCCGGTCTTTGGGGTTTTTGTTTTGACCTTTTCGTTTTATGTAAAAGTAGTAACTTATCTGAAGCCCAAGAAAAAAAACTAGTAGATGACCTTGAGTCTCGACTGGTTCGAGTCTCTAAAGAGCATTCCCCTTGGGTATGTGAGTCAGCAGGAATTCCTTTAGCTACCTACTATCGTAGTGATGGAATGAATGATGATGTAACTCGAGTAATTGATGTCGTTGGGCGTTGTTTTGAAGAGTCGTGTGAAGGTATTGCTCCAATGCAGGCATCTTCTTGGCTTCAACATGTGCATGATATCTATATCAGCTTTAATTTGAAGGAAAACGCGGAAAGAGTTTCCAAGAAAATTTACGAGATTGGACCAGATGTTGTAGAAAGCATGCAAGAGTTTTCTCATGGCATGGAGATTCCAAAGGAAAAACTAGATGCCTACCTTGATTCTATGACAAGCGGTGGGCTTGAAATAACGCTTAAGAGAATTGCAGTACGGTTTCTTCCCAAGAAAGATCAAGTAGAACAACAGGTTTTGGAGTTGGCAAAAAATCATCCCTTAACTTATTTGTTCACCAAAACATTGCAAGATCATAAAGGCAGGCCTGTGGCTACTATTGGTGGAATTGAAGATGATTTAGAAGGAAACACGATTCATCAGCTATCTCAAAATATGAATATTGACTCATTCTTCCTCAGGCATTCATTTAACAAAGCCTCAGAGGTTTATGCAATGAGTGCGGAGGAAGTAACTGACTTTGTTTGTAAGTCACCAATATTTGAAGAGTCCAAAAAGGATCTTATACTTGCAGGGGTGCAATCTTATCTGAAAGAAGATTACATATCTGCAATACATGTTTTGGTGCCCCAGGCCGAAGCGGGAATTAGAATGCTTGTCGAGTTAATGGGTGGTTCTACTTTACGGAAAAATAGGCAGGGCGGGTTGCAGTTGAGGACGTTTGATGACTTGCTTAGAGATGTCAGCGTTGAAAATTGCTTTGGTACTGACTCGTCTTTCTATTTCAGAATACTACTTACCGACCAGAGGGGTTGGAATATGCGAAATGATGTATGCCATGGCATAAACCCTGCAGGTGCTTTTAATTATTCAATGGCAGACAGAATTATGCATGTTATTCTTTGCTTAGCTCAGGTGAGAGAGAGTGATGCTTAACAAAGTGCTTCTGTCGGACAATTTTTCCGCTGCGCTCCAAATTTGCCGCAGAGCACAGCTTTGAGCCTCAAATATGATAAAGAAATTCTTAGAGTACTTACTAAAATCACTACCATTCTTGGTCGTTATATCATTATGCTATTTTCTATTTATAGCCCCAGATAATCAGTTAAGCGAAGGAGTAAAGCTAAGTTTTAGTGCTCTTTTAGGTGCTATAGCATCTTATATTTTTATACAGTACTCTGACTTTATAAAACAAATTGATAATAAGAAAGCAATGCACCAAAAGGCTTTAAACTCATTAGAAATAAAATTAAACGACCAGCTAAATTGGTTATCAGATATCGAGTTTCACCTATCAAACCATATTGGAATTATAAACAACACAATAAAAAATAAAACACTAATATATGACACATCAACATATAGAGAGCCAGGCAGTATTGAAAGCGATATATATGATGTAAGCAATTTGACTTATAAAAACCAACTACTTAGTTTGCATACCTGCTACAAAAAACTTTTCAACGATATTACTACTATGCAGGCGTCGTATAAACTCCTGCTGGATAAAGCGCTTGCTGACTCAAGCTATTTTGATAGCTATATGAACGCGCTACCTAACCACCTAACAAACACTAAAGCCTTGCATAAGTTTGCAATACTATATGGAGATGATACAAGAAATTCATTATCTTCTTGTCGTGTACTGTCACGCGATTCAAAGAACTTTTTTAGTCTAATAAGGCGCTATTTCATATTGCACGACGATCCATGTGATTTTGATAAACTTAAAATTTATGAAAGAAAAAAATTAGATAAAGAAATAGAAGACACTAAAAATAATTCTTCAAAATTAATTTCTGATGTTCTCAAAAAGTCTTAACAAATCGTCCAACCCGACTGTTTTTATACATCGTTGCGCGCTTTTCTCTGCTCTGTATAAACGGCTGATTAACTCAAACGTTAGGTAACCATAGAATGGTTAAACACCACCATAATAGTGAGGCAGTATACATTTTAGAAAACACGAAAGCACAGCGTGTGAAAGTAGGTGTGACAATTGGGCATACTGTTTCTATTGAAGATAGACTTAGAGAAGTTAATGACAAGTGGTTAGAAATAAAAGCCACATGCCAAATTTGTGGTAGCCGTCGCTTAATTAATAGTAATGGGCTAATTCCTAATCATGCTGTAAGTGGTATAAAGTGCTCAGGTAGCAACTCTGTACCGCTAGAAAAGGATGTGACACTTGCTGAGTCATACCTAATGGAATTGATAGAATCTCGCAATCGTCTTACCGGTACTGAAAAAGGATCTATAACTAGAATTATAAATAATCTTGATAAACGTATAGATTTATATCGTCATCATGCTGAACCAGTAGGAACATGGCAGCTACATACTACTTTTTTCACTAAAAGAGCTGGGGAAGTCGAATTAACTACACACGAAATATTATCAGACCACCTTGATAAAGAAGCATTATTTGGTGAGGTTTTTTGTTGCTCAGCACAAGTAGCTACAGAAGCAACAGAATCGGCTCTCACTCAACTAGGTATAAAAACAGCACAAAAAGAGGTTGAAAACTATTCCATATCAGATAAATATGGAACTTGCGTTATATGTGGAAGCAACTTAACTGAAAGAGGGTCTTGTCCTAGTTGTATGCAACAGTTTTTAATATAAATAGAAATTACATAACAATACGCTCAAGCGGGACAGGCAACCCTTAACTTCTATTGAACATTTAACGTACGCTACTAATCACTACAATAACTTAACTTTACTATTGGGTTGCTGCCCCTCAGCAAGGCGTTATAGGGCTAGACCAACATGAGAGTATGGAACTAGGGATATGAGAAAAAATCTAGTAATCCCAACAGCAATAATATCCCTTTTTGGGAGCGCATTTCTTTGTATAAGGGTAATGCAATGGCTAGGGATTAGTGAAGTTGAAATAGATAGCGCTCGTCACTGGGTTTACGCTTTTTCTATCTTAGTATCTTATTTGGCGGCAAATGCAATGGAGGGTAGCTTTATTGCTGCCCTTGATAATATCTTAGGTTTAATCATTAGCATTGCATTATTGTCAGTATTAATGGTTGGGCTCTATTATTTGTGGTCCTCAGTTCCGGTATGGGCTTTCTTCATAATTTTATTACTCACCCTAATTTTAATCGTTCTAGTTTTAATATGGTCAAGTTAATTACAAAAGAGCTGAGCAAGTTGCCCTATAACAAGGAGGTCAATGTCGCCTGCGGCTGGACAAAGCCTGCTTATGCCCGTTAGCTGACTGTCGGTTTATTATATATTAAGTAAATAGCATCACAGACCGAGGACATTATAAGGTCATAATTAGTTATGTAGACTTTACCCTTATGCTACATAACCACTTCATGCAGTATTAGACACTGCTTATTATTCTATATGTAAGTTTCACGATAGAATGTCTAATAAAAATAAATGATTAAGATACTGAGGGAAGTAGGGCAATGGGTAATAGTAAATTTTTAACAGCAATCGTTCTAGTTGCTCCTCTCTCAATTCCAACAATTACACATGCTGCATTAGTAGGTCGTTTAGCTTTAACTGAAGGTGGTACAGACTATCAAGCTTATTATGATACTGAAGCTGATCTAACTTGGTTGGCTGATGCTAATGCAGCGGGAATTACAATGAATTGGGCTGATGCGAACGCTTGGGTAACAGGGCTAAGCATCGATGGAGTCACTGGATGGCGATTGCCTGATACTAATCCCATAAATGGGTCAAGCTATGATTATGCTTATAACTATGATGGTAGTACCGATGGTGGATATAATATGAGTGCTGCCGGCACAGTCTATGATGGTAGTTTTGATAGTGAAATGGCATATTTGTTTTACTCTACTTTGGGTAATACAGGGTTTTACACTACAGATGGCACAGAAACAGGCTGTACGCCACCTGACTATTGCCTCACCAATACAGGTTTATTTATCAATATACAAACTCCATTCACAGGTGGGTATTGGTCAGCAACTGAGCACGATAATTTTGTGGGTGCTCCTGCCGCCTGGTTTTTTAGCTTCTATGACGGCTATCAGGGGAACTACGACATAACTAGCGATGTTTTGTATGCATGGGCGGTTCAATCAGGTGATGTAGCTACAGTTTCAACAGTACCTTTACCTGCTTCCATTTGGTTACTTGGTTCAAGTTTAATTGTTTTGATTGGGTTGGCTAAACGTAAAAAATAAATTAACAATAGAAAGAATAATATGAAATTATTAAAAATAGTGATAAGCATAATATCTTTAGTTTTATCGGCAAATATCAATGCAGTGTCATTAAGCTTTATTCCTTCTACACAAAACGTTGTAGTTGGTGATGAATTTCAAATTGATATTATTGTATCTGATGCTGGTTTAGGCAGCTTGTTTGTTATTAATGATTTTGATATATCAACTCGGTTTTCTACAGACATACTAATAGATACAACAGAAACACCTTTCCCAGATGATTCATCATCCTCGCGACCTACAAATACTATTTTTGGGGGGTATTTAGGTGTTCCTGGTACAGAAACATCAGCAGGATGGGGTGTCGATGATAGTGTGGCATTAGATGTGGTAAGAATTTTTGAATCTTCATCACTAACATATGGAGAGCTTATGGAATTACAGTCGCCAAGCTTTAGACTGGGTACTTTATATTTTACAGCTATAAATTCTGGTTCGGCTTTATTTGAATTTTCTTCTGACTCTATAGGTGACTCATATTCGGTTGACACATATGGAACGGCTAGTATAAATGTTTCAGCAGTACCAATACCCGGAGCAGCATGGTTATTTGGTTCAGGCTTAATTGGTTTATTAGGTTGTACTAGGCGTAAACAAAAATAATCAATTAACTTCAAGGAAGAAGATCATGCTTTCAATCAGTAGAAAAGAAAACGAATCTCTATTCATACAGCTTGCTAAAGATGTTGATCCAGATATGACTGTTGCAGAACTATTCAAAGATGGGCCAATAGAAATATATGTACATGATATTAGAAAGACACAAATTAAAATTGGCATTCAAGCACCGCAAGAATTAAATATTATTCGAGAAGAAGCCATTAAAAAATGATTACTATAAATGATCAAGATAAATCGAAAGCTGATATATGGAATGTTGGCATTCACAATGCCGTGGTTTCCATATAATAAAATGTTAAAGGAATAATAAAAAATGAATATAAAGCATGCATGGATAGCTATATTAGCAATACTATTAATTACCTCTTGCGCATCAGGATCATATATTCTTACAGGAGAAAAGCGTCTTCCCATAAAACCAGAAGCTGTAAAACTTTATACATCTCCACCACAAGAGTATGAAACTATAGCCATAGTTAATGCCTCAAGTGATTCTGGCTGGACACAACAAGGTGACATGGACTACGCAGTTGCAGAATTAAAAAAGCAAGCTGCAAGACTTGGCGCTAATGGCATTATTTTAGGTAACGTAGGTGAATCAACATCTTCATCAGCAGGCGTTCATAGTAATGGCCTAGTTTATGTTACTTCGTCTACTGCACAAACAATATCTGGCAAAGCCGTTTATGTTATCAATAAATAAACCTCTAACAATACGTTCAAACTGGACGAAAACAACATGCCCCCTTAAACTAGGTGTTAGCATTACAAAATAGTAAGGAACACTAAATTGTCTATTGAAGATTCATTAGAAACCATGTTAAACGAATGGCCTAACGGCATGGAAATTCAAATATCCAATCCAATAATTACACTTGGTTATAGCCGTTCAAAAATAATATTTTCAGGAGCCTTTGATGATTCAGGAATCAGAGTGGTATCTAGTGGTGCATCTAAAGATATAAGCGAATTTAAAGTAGAAGCATATATCCTATGCGGTACGAGTGACTCACTAGAGACTATAGGCTCATTGGAAGCTTATGAAAATGAAATAGTAGTTAAAACTATACTTCCAGCCGAAGAATTCTATAGCTCTGTTCAATTACTTAAGGAAATCAATTTACGGTCCACACTCCATCTAGAGTGCGTAGGCTTAAAACGAGAAGAAGAATTAATAGTCTGGGCTTCTGATAAAAATCAGCTTAGTATAAAAGATGCATCCATTATGTTTTCACACAAGCAAAACAAGTGCTAATAATCACGGCAGCTTCAACTGCAAAAGATGCGGCGCCTTCCGTGGGGGTCATGTGTCTAATACTGAGATAAAAAATGAAGTTTAATTATTATTTTGCAGCTAATGTATGTCTAGGAATTTCAATTGCAGCACTTATAATGGCTGAATTTGGTACTTCAAGTCTCATTGGCGGCTGGCATCCAACATATGAGACAGCTATTTCGTTTGGCGTTATCTCTATAGCATTCTCTAATATTGGAAAACAAGGATAAACATGATTGAATTTATCATACTAATTATTGTGATTTTACTAGCTGTCGTAACTTTCAAAGTTATAAAAATAGAATCGAATATAAATTCAATAGAGATGAATATTGAAAAACAAGTTTGTCGAGAGTTAATAAGCCAAAGTACTTCTACAGCTGAGCTTAATGAAAAAATAACAGAGCTTACTGATGTATCAGAAAGATCATTAGTAGAGCTTACTGAAATAAGAGAGGTTGCTAAAGAATATTATATTAGAAACCTTATGAATCAAGAAGACAGAAAAATACTTGAAGAGTCTAAATAAAAAATATAATAATGAGTTTAATACGGACTCGAATAAAGAGTCACACCCCTTAACTAGGTGTTATGTTTAAAACAAAGAATTTAGAGACCTATTATTAAGAATTAGCTGTAAATGTAAATATAGAGGCATGTGCTGACATCTCGTTTGGGTTGGAATCCCAAGTGACCGAGCTAGTTGAAATCATTAAGTATGGTATTAATAAAGCAAAGGAGCTTGTTATGAAAATTACAAACGTTAAATCATGTGTGTGGTGCGGAATGGCGTTCTTGCGAGGCCATGGTGGGATATTCCAACCCTAACGAGAGATGGTGTATCTGTCAAAGTGTTTATTAGCTAATAGGGACGTAGAGAGGTTCGAATCCTTTCCCTCGCACCATTTGATATATGAAGATAATAAAAAATAACAAATCGTACACTTCGCCAATAAAAAGTATGGGCCCGGTGAGCGTCTTTTTTCGCCCGTTAACTCAAACGTTATAAATCTAGGAAGAGCCACTGATCATGCCGAACATAGTCGAACTAATAGAAGACTTTTCACAGAAGTACTTATCTGAAAAATCAACCTATGTTAAAGCCACGAAAACTGTCCCGTCATGGTCAAAACTAGTAGACATTATTCCGGTCAAGTTAAGTGAATTATTTAGTCTGCCCAAAACCTTCAAAGTTGTTGGCTCTATTGGAAAAGGCAATATCACTGAAATACCCTGGATATGCTTCTTTGATACAAGCATAACGACTTCAGCTCAGACCGGATTTTACATTGTAATTTTATTTAAAATCGATATGTCGGGTTTTTACATATCTCTCAATCAAGGATGGACACAGTACGAGAACGAATACGGCGTTAAGAAAGGAAAAGTAATAATCCAAGAAAATGCAAAAATTGCTCAAAATTTCCTAAAAACAATTAGTGGTTTTAATAAAGAGGCATTGGAGCTCGGGGCAACACGCCCATTGGGTAAGGGATATGAACTGGGAAATATTGCTAGTGCATATTTCGATCTAACATCTCCACTGCAGGAAGATGATCTTTTGCAAAGATTCAGTGAATTGTTGGCGGCATATTCTGAACTCAAGGGTACTGTAGGAATAGATATTTTAAATATAAAAACTTCTATTTCAGAAGAGTCGTATCAGTCTGCAGCTCAAACGTGTGAACCCAAATATATAGAAGCTGGCCCAGCTGAACGAAAATCACAAAAAACTAAAGGAGCTAATAACTCTTGGCCAAGAGATGCGGGGATTTCTAAAAGTGCATTAGAAAGAGCCAACTTTAAATGTGAGGTTGATGAAAGCCACTTAACCTTTAGATCAAAGTCATCAGGCCAACAATTCGTGGAGGCGCACCACTTGATTCCTATGGAGTACCAGGATGAGTTCATCTATAGCATTGATGTACCTGAAAACATCGTTGCATTGTGCCCTAACTGTCATCGTAAAATACATTTATCTGTAGGAGTTGAGCAAGTACCACTGATTGATCAATTATTTAGAAAGCGTATTAGCCTCTTGAATGACCGAGGAATACAAGTTGACCCAAGCAAGATACGCTCGTTCTATGAGTGAACTTATAACAAGCGCGTCATTTAAGGCGTGAAAAATACGGCAAAATTGTCTAAATGTATAAATTATCGTTATGCACTATGGCGTACATGGGATAGTTCAAAGCCATATGTACTATTCATAGGTTTAAATCCTTCTACTGCAGATGAGACTGAAGATGATCCTACGCTAACAAGATGCATTAATTATGCGAAGTCATGGGGTTATGGTGGTGTATGTATGGCCAATTTATTTGCTTTTCGTGCCACAAAGCCAGAAGCAATGAAAGCTGCAATCGATCCAGTGGGCAAGAGCAATAACAAATGGCTTAGGCAATTATCTAAAGATGCTGGTCTAGTTGTAGCAGCATGGGGTAACGACGGTTCATTTAAAAAACGATCTACTGAAGTAGCGAAACTCATAGGTGGATTGACCTATTTAAAACTTAATAAATCTGGAGAGCCTGCTCACCCACTTTATCAAAAGGCAGACTTACAACCAAAGCAGTGGGTATTTAACAAGGATGATAAGAATGAAAACAATACTAAAACTTAGCCTTCTATTTTGTTTATCTGCCCAAGCCGAACAAACCGTTATTAATAACTATGCAGATGCTAGAGACAATTATTTCTACACAAAGCTTTACGTCAGCAATACTGGAGAGTCTCTTTACTGTGGTCTGTCACGCCCTTTAAGTGTTGGAGGCGGTAGAAGCCTTGAGCATGTATATCCAGCTGATTGGATGGCAACTGAGCATGGCTGCGCTAATAGAGACTGTGACGACCCTAAATACAAGCATGCAGAAGGCGATTTGCATAATCTTTGGTTAGCAGTAAAGAGTATTAACTCAAGTCGTGGTGATAAGCCGTTTGGAGAGATTGAAGGTGAGAATCGCTTTGAGTACTGCCCTAGCTTTGAACGCACTTATAGCCCCAATCCTCCATTTGTAGAACCAAGAGACGCTGTTAAAGGAAATATAGCGAGATCCTTATTTTATATGCACACTGAGTACGGCTATCCACTTTATGATATGAAGTCAATGTTAAAGCGTTGGAATAGACTAGATCCACCCGGTGAACATGAACACTGGAGAAACGAAAGGATATTTGAATTACAGGGGACGAGGAATAAGTTTATAGATAATTATTTCTTGGGTAATTCGTTATAAGCTTAAAGGCAGCATACGACCCAAAGCAGACTCTTGTGAGTTTTGTTTTGAGAGGTGGCTAACAACACACAGATTATCCCGTCCTATTCTACTGAATAAGTTAGATCGGAAATAGAAGTTATATGATAAATAAATTTGAAGATAAAGATATACATTATATAGACACATCTATTATGACAGATAATGTCGCTATGGTTTTGTCTGATAGTGATGATGTTAAAAATATATCCGCTGTTCTTGAAATATATTCATTTGCTGTTCAATTTTCATCTAAGACTCTTGATGAGAATATTTCCAAAGAAAAAAGAAATAGATATGCAGAATTACAGAATGAGGCTGAATCTAAAACACGTGATGTAATACGAAAACTTGATACCTATTATAAGGCGCAATTTCGAAGTGTTTTAAAGGCAGGTGCTATAGCTGGTCTTGTCTTAGGTGCATCATTAATCGGATTTCTGAATTATTTATGGTAAAAGACATGGACAGTGAGAAAATAGAAACAATGGAAGCAGATATAGCAGCTGCGCATCAGGAAATAAATCTACTACGATGCAAGCTTGAAGCAACAGGGGTTTTATTCATTATATATGTAGTAATGATAGCTCTAGATTACAGTAACTTGACATCAATTGTATTCGCATTTTTATCTTCTTGCATCTATGGAATATTTCTTTGGAAAAAAGCGGATAAACCATTTGAAAGACTTATGAATAGTTAAAATAGGAAAAGAGGTGTATATGTTTGAGGGTCAAATAAACATAGATATATATGACATAACAACAGAGCAATTCTACCGAGCAAATAAGTCTTTCTCGTTAGGGTTTCAGCCCAAAATTGGTATGAAGATAGATACTGGTACTGATGATTATGTTTTATCTGACGTAGATTGGAGTCTTGAATATAGTACTTTTACTGCATGGATCTATCTAGTTACTACTGAAAGAACACTTACTTATCAAGATCACCTAGAGCCTGGGGGCTGGGCTGTTAAGCAGTTTGAACCTGTTGAAGGGTATCTGGATAAGTTTATACCAGCTTATCATTTCCCATCAGAGAAAATTATAACTTGTGATGAATGCGAAGGTAATGGAAACGGTGGCAAAGGGCAAAGCTTTTTAGGTGAAGTAGATATTGTATGCCCTAGATGTTGTGGTCTAGGTAAAATTAAAAAAAGATGGTAAAAGATAACAGATGAGTGATTTACTTATATTGCCTAACGTAACAGAGGGGTTTATACATGGAGATGATAAATGCCCAGAAATTAGTTCCTATTTAAATAAACATAAATCTTCTTTTGAATATAGCTTAATACCAGATTTGAGTTATTTGAATCATAGGGCTGAATGTCATACTGGTATTGATATTGACCATATTTCATACATCTCTAAAAACGAATACCAGATTGACTATTCTTATGATTGGAATATTTATAATGGATGTGATGGTTTGAATGACTCGGGTACCGAAAACGAATGTGTAATATTTACTATTTCAAAATCCGGCGAGATAGAATTTGAAACAGAACATTTTGAAGCGCGTAGTACTCATGACGAAATATAAATAATAGGAAAAGATGACAAATTTATAAAGGTGATTGGAGTCCGCTATTGGCCGGTAGTTGCCTCTGAGTATGTTGGGTGTGATTTTTTGGGCTGAGAGGCAGTTGTCGACCCAAAGCAGACTTTGGTGAGATTGTTACGGGGAGTCCGCTAACACCACGTAGCAGACGTTAAGAGATCTATGGTAGCAACTCAACTAAAGCAGACATTAAGTAGAATGTGCAGACACACATACTTTTCATACGCCTAGATTTACTCATTTAGTAAGTTGTTGAAAATACTACAAATACAATTTGGAATAAAAAAGCAGCTTCTTGGGCAAAGGATTTATATCCTAAATTAAAGCAAGAGTTAGACGCTTGGTGCAAAGAAAACAAAGCAGAATTTGTAATTGATGAAACGGCTGGAGTTTATTAGCAACTATGCAGTTTAGATTCACCCATAAAACTTTAGATTTACCACTTTATGGTAAAAATAATCGAATATCTCAAAAGTGCACAAAGTTGCCATTTGGCATGCAGGTCGCCACAGTTCGTGTAAACTCAGATGCTTGAAGCAATAGTACGATAGTCAGCTATAGAGCTGGCACCAGCTACCTAAAAGGCTTAACCGATTTTGAATGCTAATAATATTATTGAACGCAACAATATCTCCATCTCTGGAAACCTAGATGGCCCGCCCTTGCTTATGGCCCATGGTTTTGGTTGTGATCAGAACATGTGGCGGTTTATGAAACCTGAGCTAGAGAAAAAATACAAGGTCATTCTTTTTGACTACGTTGGTTCAGGTAAGTCATTGCTATCCGACTATTCGGCTGAACGATATTCGGCTTTAGAGGGTTATGCTGCTGACATCACAGATATTTTAAAAGCACTTGAACTCAAAGATGTTTCAGTGATTGGTCATTCTGTCAGTTCAATAATTGCCGCTATTGCTTATCTTAAGACGCCTGGCTTGATCTCGAATATAGTGATGATATGTCCGTCTCCATGTTTTCTCAATTCCCCACCTGACTATCACGGGGGCTTTGAGCGCGCCGACTTACAGGAACTTATCGATTTAATGGATAAAAACTATATAGGCTGGGCCAATTACCTAGCTCCATTGGTTATGGGGACAGCAAATGGAGCTGAGTTAGTTGGAGAGCTTTCTGGCAGTTTCTGTAGCACAGACCCATTAATTGCCAAGAATTTTGCCAATGCAACCTTCTTTTCTGACTACCGTCATATCTTGCCTGATTTGGCTTGCCCAGTTCTCTTAATACAAAGCGCCTCAGATGCGTTGGCTAACGTTAATATCGGCGAATATATGGATCAACAGATCCCTGCCAGTAGACTAGAAGTTATAGATGCTGAAGGTCACTGCCTACATATGACGCACCACAACGAAATCATGCCAGCAGTCCTTGAGTTTCTTCCATCGTAATAATGGAAGTAGATGAGCTATCGTTATTTGACTCCTTCTGTTCGGGGCATCTAGTTGTTGATGACCGGAGGAATATTGTTCTTTGTAATCAGTACATTCTCGACATAATTGGAGTTGATCGAAATCAAATCATTGGGACACCCGTTTCAACCTATATCACGGCGGCGTCAAAGATCTTTCTTGATAGCTATATTTACCCGCTACTTTTAACGGATTCTGAAGTTCAGGAATGCCAAATCACTTGGCTAAGTCAAAATGGTGATAGAGTTCCGGTAGTCGCAAATATCAAACTCCATAGCGATGGTAGAGCTTACTGGTCGCTATTTATATGCGTCGCCAGAGATCAGTTATACAATGAATTATTGGAGGCAAGATCGCAACTGGAAGAGAAGGCAAAAGAGCTTCACCAATTAGCGACTACTGACCCTCTAACTGGATTGCTCAATCGACGTGAACTACAAAATCTTGCAAAGAGAAACATGAGTCAAGCGGCCAGAGATGGATCAAATTTTGCTGTTCTCACATTTGACATTGACGATTTCAAGCTAGTAAACGATACATATGGTCATCAAGTAGGAGATGAAGTTATACAACACATAGCCAATTTACTGACTGAAAATCGGCGCGATCATGATTTGGTTGCCAGGGTCGGTGGAGAGGAATTCGTTATATTGCTACCTGGGATAAACGAAGAATCGGCATTTGGCTTTGCAGAAAAACTAAGAAAGAAAATTGAGTCGCAACCCAAAGACAACCTGAAGGTTACTGTAAGCATTGGTCTTGTCATAAGCGGATCAAAGTCTGATAACCACTTTGAAAAACTACTGGCTCTGTCCGATCAGGCTCTCTATGAGTCTAAAAATAATGGTAAGAACAGAACCACCCTGGCATGTAATCCGTAGCTATTGGAGCATGTAGGCGATAGAGGTACTCTGGTAGAAATTTAAGAGTTGACTGCAACGGGTCAACTTCGGAAGTTGATCCCATCTTCCGTGATGCAAAATAGCATGTACCCCTTAACTAGGCGTTCAATGTCTGCATTTTGGTGTAAATATCAGGTTATGACTGTCCGCTTATGATTGACAGGCGACCTTCAGTGATACTCCGGCGAAGGTCTGCTTTAGTTTTTGACATTAGTATATGTGTTAGAAATAAGCATGCTATGTAAACATGCATAAATTGGTGTTATCTAGTTTTCGACTTTATTAGACTAGAATAATCTCTGTTAACGACAGTTTTATAATTCAAATACCTTGGGTAAGTAAAAGATTACAAATAATGTAATCAATACGCTACCAATAATATTCAACCATAAACCAGTACGTGCCATTTGCGGTATGCTGACTTG
>Ga0316204_10006774_pt1 | contig 17327 bp, 20 predicted proteins | sample 6monrhotite_MG_2_FD_205661 | JGI IMG/M metagenome (GOLD analysis project Ga0316204, IMG submission 205661) | Microbial mat bacterial communities from mineral coupon in-situ incubated in ocean water Damariscotta River, Maine, United States -... | ecosystem: Environmental > Aquatic > Marine >... | reverse complement strand
TTTTACAGGTCGCTGTTTAGGAAACATGTTTTCTTTTTTGAGGTAGGCCTTAAAATAAAACAAAGCCGCTAACACCGTATAAAATTAATTGCTGATACAAGCCTACTTACGAAAACCCTCCCACGCCCGGAAGTGTGTCAGGTCGGATTTTCTATTCGGTATGTATTTACTAACTTTCATGCTTATAACACGCAACGAATCTTATACAAACCCGTTGTAACACCTTAGCTAGTCTGCTTCGCAGCCGTCGTGTGTTCGCTACGCTCGGAACAGCTGAAGCTGACTTTAGTTGCTACGTGCTTCGCCCTCCCGCACCAAAAGAAATGTGCTCCAAGGACGTAAAAAAAGATAGGTTTACAGGAATCAAAATTAGAAGATGCATCAACATAAATTACGTCTATCATTATATGCAACATTCACTTTGGCCGCGCTTATAATCTTAGTTGATTTTGTTTCGCCAGGAAGAATAATAGATGATGAAATCATCGATGTACAAAGGAAGCGACAGCAATATTACAATGCCGCCAGAAACTACCATTATACATATAAAGTAATCACGAGTGAACATGAATTTTTGGTAGCAGAGGATTTTGCAGAATTAGAACTGGTAAATGAAAAAATCGAATACGCTGTTTCTCGAATCTTTAATGAAGTAAACTGGTATAGATTACTTTCATCAGAAAACAAATCTTTTTATTCTTTAAGAATTGCATCAGGACTCATTCTTCCATTGCTTACTATTATTTCGATTTTTGCGGGTTTTCAATACAAAAAGAAAATAGGCACATTAGTTTTAATACTTCAGATACTATTGATAGCAGATCTGATATTTTTAATGACATAAATAAAGACACTTGCCAACAACGTGTATAATTCATTACTGACGAAGGCTATCACCTTTTCCTTTTCTTGTACCCAACAAATGCATGTTCGCAATGAAATAGGATTTACAGAATCCTATAAAACCCTCATGGTAAATGAAAAGTGAAGGCTATCGCCTTCTCATTTTTTTGTTTCCTTCAGCTCAATCAAACTATGTTTGTTTCACTTACGGAAACAAAAAAAGTGATTTGCATGTGCAAATCACTTTTCGCTAAGTCGGGATGACAGCACTAATTGGCTTGTCACAATGCGTTAATTATCAATTGTTTATGAACTCTTTTTTCAACGGTTAACCGAAGTCTAAACTTAGTTCAAAATACTACAAATTGATGCAAATATTATGTGTCTTTTACAGTTTAAATTTATGAAATTATTTCGGAACAAAACTTATTAATTCATATAATCTTGCCATGTTACCAATACATATTTTTCTTTGCCACTTTCATTCTTTTTCAAAAACCCATATTCGTAAACGAATAGATAAACCTCCCCTTTTTTGTTTTTCCAGTAATGGGTAAAAAATTTGGGATCAAAACCTTCTTCGATCAGTTTAGATTTTCGAAGGGTCGTGAAACCAGATTTATTGTGTTTTTTTAATATTTTCCTATTGGTTCTAAGTTGCTTTTCTACCATAAAATAGAACGCTTCATTTTCTTGCCGTTTTTCATATTGGTCAATTGATTTGCATTTTGTGCTACAAAATATTTTATCTATGCGACCTTTTACTAGAGAACTACAAATTGGACATTTTTTTGTACTCATAATAACATAAGTATATTATACTTATAATATACCACTTATTTCATAAAACCTAGTTAGCATTGTATTATGAATTCTATGAAATCAATTACGCTTTATCATTTGATGATTAAAAATCAAAAGATGATCGGCATAAAATTTTCTCCCGATCGACTTATACAAAGTTTGATAAAGGGGCTTCCTAACCCCAAATGGAGCCAACAATATAACATGGCATATATTGAAAACACAAAAGAAAATCTGGGCATTATATTCAACACCTTTAAGGGCTTGGTATGGATCAATTACCATCGATTCTTAACCAATAAACCTGTTAACACCCAGAATGAAAACATTGATGTTGAGTGGTTTAGAAAAAGGAAGACCGTACCTGAATTTAGACTCTGCCCTGAAGCATATTTGTTAAAACTAGAATTAAAACGTTACGCCAATAGTACCGTTAAAACTTATGTCACTTTTTTTGAACTATTTATCAATTACCACAATGACAAAGAATTACAGGAAATAGATGAAGCGGATGTAAGAACTTTTCTTCAACACCTTATTCAAAAGAAGTATTCAAATTCTTATATAAATCAAGCAATCAATGCTATAAAATTTTATTACGAAGTTGTTCTAAATATGCCAAATCGTTTTTATGAGATTGAAAGACCCAGAAAAGAATCAAAACTACCTACCGTGATTTCAAAGGAGGAAATCCTTTCAATCATTGAAAACACCAACAATATCAAACATAGATGTATTGTTCAACTACTTTATGGTTCGGGTTTACGACGTGGTGAACTTCTGAATCTTAAATTGAGTGATATCGATAGTAAACGGATGCTAATTCGTGTTGAAAATTCAAAAGGGAATAAGGATAGATTGACCTTATTATCAAAAACAGCGCTCTATGATTTACGCCGCTACTACACTAAATACGAACCAAAGGTGTATCTTTTTGAAGGAAGTAATGGTAATAAATATAGTGGGGTTAGCGTGCTGAAAATCGTAAAAACCGCAGCTGAAAAAGCAAAAATAAGAATCGTAGTAACACCCCATGTATTAAGGCATAGTTTTGCCACCCACCTATTAGAATCAGGTACAGATATTCGTCAAATACAAGTACTATTAGGACACGGTTCAACGAAAACAACAGAAATTTACACCCATGTTGCCGCAAATACTTTTGAAAGTATAAAAAATCCACTAGATTAGGTGTTCACAAAAGAGATATAAGAGTACCTGGGTACTCTTAGCCAATTGTTAGGTAGCATTTAATATAAATTCGGATATGAAAGAAAAAGACAGGCTTATTGAAGATATAAAAGACATGTATATGTGGTATTCTATCAAATCAGGGCACGTCAAAAAAAAAGCTTTAAGATTCAGTATTCTTAGTGCTTCTCTCGCAGCCGGAACTACAGTTGTTTTAGGGTTGAATATAGAAGGATTTGATGAGATTGCGAGAATAACAGCTCTTATTTTAGCTGGCTTCTTAACTGTGCTAAATGCATGGAATGCATTTTTTAATCATAAAGAAATGTGGATTGAGTATAGAAAAACAGCAACAAAGTTGAAAAAGCTAATAAACAAAGTAGTTATTCAAGATATTCCGTTAGAAGATATGGTAATAGATTATCACAGAATTTTAGATGAGGCTGAATCTTCTGAACTAAAAATTATTAAAAAGGAAAAAACAAAAAACGCTACCTAACATAACCTAAACTCCATTAAAACGCAGTTTAGCCAGAACGTTGTGCTTCATTATCAGAAACCATGGCAAAAGACAATAAATGAAATTATGTAAAAGAAAGTGTATCTCTTTAGCTTAGGGACTTTCCTTTATTCACAAATCTCTTAAAGCCAATAGCCGCAATTAATCCTATAATGGAGAAAATCCCAAGTACAGCAAAAACCAATTGATGTCCATATTCTCCTGGGTTATTATCAAGTAAGACACCTATTAAAGGACCTGAAAAAATATCAGGTGTATATCCAATAAAAGAAATTATACCGACAGCTGTTCCGGTAAGATACAAAGGTATTCTACCTTCTTGCAAAACGGCAAAGTATAGAAACCTTGCCGAATAAGCACCTACTGCTACGATAATTACAGAAATAAGGAAAAGTAGGTTCAAGTTTGGTGAATTGACACCACTGGCAAATATGCTGGATCCGGCAATCAAGAAAACAAAACTTATTACTAAAAAATTGGTGCTCTTAATTGAGCTTACAAAAAGGCCAATCAATAAACCGAGAAATGGGCGCAGGAACAATAGAATGGTTGCCAAGTTTGCCGAGTTGATTTCGTCATAATCCATCACTTCATTCGCATACAGTGATCCAATATCTGTGACCTTATATCCAAAGTATGCGCATAAAATAATGACCATTAAATACCAAACTGACGGAATCTTAAGAACTTCAACTATTTGGCCAAGCCCTATTTTTTCTTTAATCAATTCATCATCTGTACCCTTACTCCGTAAAAATATCAGACACAATATTCCAACAATAATGACAAACGCACTCGTAATGTAAATTACCAAGCTAAATGAATTTTTTTTGTCGTCAATACCTATTGTTGCAATCCCTTCGGTTAGCATTGAACCAAAAACAATCACACCCATGGAACCCAACAATGCCGCAACTAGTCCCCTTCCTCCATCTAAAAAAGCAAAAGCTCTTAATTGATTTGCTGATCCTCCCCACATCCTTGTTGCCTTTATCATAGCTGCCCAGAATAGGAAAACGGTTGTAAATCCCCAAAATCCATATAAAACTTTAAGTCCAAGAATAGATGGATAAGTAGCCATATACAGGCCTCCTGCTGCCGTCATAAACAGACTGCTAGCCATCAAGACGTTTGGTTTAATGCGATCTGCTAGTCCCCCTCCAAAAAAATAAGAAAACAACGCAATTAATCCATATACAGAAAAACATAATCCTAATTCAAGGTTATTAATGGAAAAAACATCTAAAAAAGTAGGTCTAAAAACTCTTGTTAATCCGAAAGGCAGATAAAATGAAGATGTTCCAGCCATTATAAGAACAATTAATTTAAAATAAGGCTGCTTTTCTTCCATCTAGGATATTTAAAATTGAAATACCAATTTATGGATTATAATATTAAACTCCTTGAAGGGCCTCAAAAAGAGTATTCAAAAAAAAGAAAATCAGGTGAAATTATAATTAAAGTTCTACTAAATGGTCATTGTCTGTGCTGGACAAAGAGGGTCGAAAAGTACATTGAAGGGAGTTTTCAGAAAACGAAAGCACAACAACGCGTATAGCTCATGCCGTTCATAAACACAAAAATTTATTACCTTTAATTTTAATAAATTTTCGTATTACTCACTCTGCTGCTAAACGGCACGAGCCATACACGAACACGTTGTGTGTAAGTTAAAACACCATAAAATAATTAATTGAACTTTGAAAAATGTTTAGAATTCAAAAGAAAATCAAATAATATTTTTTCACAATGAATTTAATAGAAGTTGAAAAGCGAAAAAATCTTAGTAGTGATGAATTTAAAAGAGAATATTTAAAGCCTCTTAAACCTGTTATTTTAAAAGACATTTCGAAGGATTGGAAGGCAAAGGAAAAATGGTCTTTTGATTTTTTTGAGAAGAAATATGGAGATATAATAGTTCCAATATTCGATCCCGAAAGTTATTTTAAATCCGGAAAACATTATATGAAGTCCGATTTCAAGATTCCTTTTCGAGAATATCTTAAACTTATTCAAAAAAACCCTACCAATCTTCGGATTCATATTTTTCAATTAATGAGAGAGGCTCCTGAGTTAGCTCATGATTTTGAAACTCCTACAATAATGTCTAGTTTTTTGAAAAAATTTCCAGCTTTGTTTTTTGGTGGAAAAGGTGCAACATTAAGGTTGCACTATGACCTGGATTGTTCTCATGTGTTTTTAACCCACTTTCAAACTAAAAAGGAGGTGATATTGTTTCCATACGAACAAAAAGAATTTTTGTACCATTTACCTTATACTGTTCAGGCAGAAGTGGATATTAAAAACCCGGATTATGCAAAACATCCTGCCCTCAAAAATGCCAAAGGATATCATGCTGTTATAAATCATGGAGAAACTCTTTTTATTCCTAGGAGATATTGGCATTGTGTACATTACACAGAGCCAGGGTTTTCACTGTCTGTGAGGTCCAATGATTCAATTTTGTTTGGAATTCGTGGACTGCTTAACATTATACGCCATTTTGCCATGGATAAAGGATTTAATCACCTTTTTGGTGAGAATTGGTTGGCTTGGAAAAGTAAAAAGGCCATTGAAAAGGCAAATAAAGCAATTGTAAATCTTAGTTAAAAAAGAGGGGCTTAACAAATATATAGATAACAATAAAACTCTATTCTTAAATTGAAACATAAAAATAATTAATAATGAAGGGATCCGAAACTGATAATCGAGTTTTCGAAAATAATTTTCTCGAAAGGTTTTCTAAAACCAATGCATATTTTATCATAATAGCCTATATAATCATTTCAGTAGGTTTGTTAGTTTATTTTTCTTTTAAGACAGATATTTCAATCCCATTTCAAATTACCCTTTTCTTTTCAGGATTGATTTTTTTCTCATTTATCGAATATATTGTTCATCGCTATCTCTTTCATTCCAATAAATCAAGTGATAAAAGAAATTTCTCCTATCGTCTTCATCATATCCATCATGATCATCCTCGTGACAAAAAAAGACTTGCCTTGCCTTTACCTATTGGTTTAGTACTTGCCTCTGTTTTGTACTTTCTCTTTTGGTTATTATTGGGCAACTATACACCGTTTTTCTTTCCCGGTTTTATCATTGGCTATGCTCTTTATTTATTGATCCATTATTTAATTCATACCAAACACCCACCAAATAATATATTCCGAATATTATGGAGAAATCATAATATTCACCATTATAAAGATGATAATAAAGCATATGGAGTTACCTCCCCTTTCTGGGACTTAATCTTTAAAACCACACCTTAAAACCAATTTTTATGGATTTACTAGACGGATTTGCTATTGCTATTGCCTGGCCAGATTTCATGGGTAAACAAGCTGGTTCATGGTATGATCCTATGATGCGATTTTTTAGAATGAATAAAAATTTTCATTATCAGGTGGGCCACGCCTCCTTAATATTGATTAATTCGAATGGAAAGTGCTATTATTTTGATTGTGGCAGATATGAAGCTCCTTATCAAAAAGGAAGAATACGTGATGAATCTACAGATTGTGGTCTTCAAATAAAGACCAGAGCTATTCTGCAGAATGGAAAAATATCAAATATTAAAGAATTGTTGAGCGAAATTCAATTGAATGAGTCTTGTAAAGGATTCGGTACCTTAAAGGCGGCCTATTGCAAAATAAAATTCAAGGATGCTTATTCAAATGTTAAAAATATTCAGGAAAAAGGTATAATTTCATTTGGTCCCTTTATAAGGCCTGGCACAAATTGTTGTCGATTTGTTCAGCAAGGCATTTTAAAAGGAAATCCAGTTGCAATAAATAAATGGAAACTTAAAATGATGTTTCCATTATGGCCAAAACCTCTTACAATTATCCAAATTTTACCAAATAATATTAGTATACCTGAAAGACAGAATCTTGCTGGCTATGAGGATGTCTCACATTTATATAAGGATCTTATAGATACTCGTTATTGCTATAATAAAACTAATGTAGGAACGACCCTAGAAGAACCTGTTAAACCTAGTAACGTTCCATCGAATTCTCAGTGGTTAAGTGGAGAAATGGCCGGATCATGGTTTCACCTATCACAATCAAATAATAGTTATTTTATTACGAGGTATTCTGAAAACGGAACCAAAAAATGTAGTAGGAAATTCAGTTCAAATTCCGAATCCAAATTTAAAATGGACAAACCCTATTCTTTTTCGTATTTGACTCATTGTAGTAAATCGAATATCATTCAAGGTAATGAAGTATTTGAATTTACTCGATTGTAACTATTTAATTAAACCAACAACACACAACAACGTGTATAATTAATGCTTCATTCCTACTTCAATTTAAATCTATATCTTTAATCAACTGATTTGCAACTACTGAAAATCCTTCGGATTCTAAGTCGCACAAATCATACACAAACACGTTGGCAACAATTTGAGAATTAGTATTAGATAAAACAAATACTATAATTCCTACCGGCATCTCAATTTTAGCAATACATCCAGAATAAAATATCGATTACTGACTAATGTCATTTCATACCGTTACTCAAAGAATTAACTTATATAACTTAAACTTAAGTTAGTTTCTTAACTAACATCAAAATAAAAGTCATGAAAACGATTAGAACATACCTCATGATTGTATTGGTTATGCAGTCCTTATTTTTAGTGTACTGCCAAAACAATACTAATGATATAATCAAAGCCTACGAGCTTAGAATGGATGGCCATACCGAAGAGGCAATAAATGTTTTGTCTAAAGTTATATCAATTGATTCAACAAATGCTTTGGCTCATTACGAAATGGCCAGATCATTGGAAAATGATAAGAAAATCGACCACATCAAGAAGGCACTAGACTATGACTCAGAAAATTTAATGTACAAATTCTATCAAGCCAATTTAGAGATGTTAGAGGCTTATAAAGCCATGAAATCAAATAATAAAGAATTGATAGCTAAAAACCTGGATGAATGTAAAAAAACACTCAAGAGTATTTTAGTCATAAAACCAGATTGCAAAGAAACCTTATTGTTTCTAATAGATATCTATGGTTCATTACCAGAGGACATGGGTGGTAATATAGATATGGCACAGACATACCTTAAAACTCTAATGAGCGTGGATTCGCTTTATGTGGCCCAAGGTCTGCTCATCTTAAAATCCAAAGAATCAGATTTTGACATTGTTAACCATTGGAAAACTTATATCAATACCAATGGCGATAACAACGAAGCTCTTATAAAATTGGGTAAAGCCTATTTAATGACTGATGATAGGGTTAAAGCTAAAGAATGTTTTAATAAGGTAATTAAAAGAGATCCTGAGCAAATTATCTTGCATCTTGATATTGCTCGTGCACATTTATACAAAGCCATGAGAGGTGGAGATAAGAACGACAAAGAATTGAAGAAATTTAAAGAGAATATTCATCTCTATTTAAATGCAGAGGTTAAAAAACCTAAGTTAATAGAAGCCTGGTGTTATGGTTGGCTTGGAGTGGCTGAAGGTAGACTTGGGAAAAATAAACAAGCCGATGAATTTATTGATAAAGCAGAAAAATTGATTCCAAATTATCCAAGATTTACTGCTATACCCGTTGTTGATCAACCACCAAATATCATTGCATATCAATACAAATCCTATTTTTCACCATTTTAGGATTTGTATTCACAGGTATAAACTTTTTTATTGAAACCAAATGGAAACACTAAGGTTCTTCTTTTTATCATTGCTATTAACACTCTTCTTTGGATGCACAGTACTTTTATTTGAAAGCCCGATTCCGAACAAAGGGGAAATTGTACAAGTGTTGCCTGATTTCCTCAATGGCCAATATCTAAAAAAAGGAGAACAGACCTATTATGATATTGAAAGAATAAATGATAAGCACTGTATTATTTATAGTACCGATTGGGTACATAAGGATTCAATCTATGCTCTTGTAGAAAGTATAAAAAATGATTCTACTCATGTAGAATTTCAAGAAAGCACATTAATAATTAAGGAAAATGACACCACTCAAAAAATATTATTGAGATTGGAAGAAGATTTCTATTATACTGAAAAAGAACCGACATATGAAATAAACCTAGAAAAAGGATACTTCATTGATGACTTTGACAAAAAACTTGAAAAGAGGGTTTTATTAAAAACTTACAATAACAAGTACTTTCTAAATATTATTGACCAGAAGGAAAAATGGTTTGCAGTATGGTTTGAAATGAAAAATGATGGTTTATTTATATGGAACAGTCAAATTGCGGACACCTCATTTGTTGAAAATCTGGACTATTATAATAGACTTACAACAATCAATATGATCAGAGACAAGACCTATTTAGCTAGTCCTTCAGACGAAGAACTTTTTAATCTATTGGAAGAACCTTCCTTATTCAATGAAGAGACTTGGATAAGAGTGGATGATGGTAAGAAGCTGAATTGGTTATGGAAAATTATTGGAATTTCGTTTCTGCTGCTTTTTGTAATATTCATTGCATTAAGAAAACCAAATAATATTTCGTTTAAAAATGAATAAAAAACTGTTGCCAACAAAGTGTATAATTAATTGCTTTGGTCGTTGCTTATCTGGAAAATTCCTTCGGAATTTTCTCTGTCAAGTTTTTGTTTATTAAATTAGTTGCTTAACCACGCAACTAACCATACACAACAACGTTGTACTCAATTATTTAGATTTTCAGACAATAACAAACTTAAAGTTTACGATATGAAAAAAACTCAAAGAAAAGAAAGGATTTTAATTATCGCAACTGGTATGTTATTGCTTTCCATACTTTTGATGATAATAGTAATACCAGGAGTTTATACTAGAACATTACTAAATGAAAACAATCTAGGTGCTGTAATAGGAATATCATTAGCAATTATATTTCGTCTAATAATAGTTATTTGGTACATATCAATAATTAAAAAAAATAGGCATGATGGCGAAATAAGAAAAACAGGATCAATTCTTATTGGGATTCTTCTGATTATATTTGGATTAATCTATTCGGATGGTGCTTTTGCATTCCTTGATAATAAGGATATCCTTTACGTATCTTATTTGATGTTTACAAGTGTTTTTTGCGACTTAATTGCTTCTATGCTAACTTTCATGGCTATCTTTTTAAAGTCGCAAAAAATAAATTAAGCGTGTTAAATAATAATAAGAAAACTGAGTACAACAATCGATATGACGATCATGGCCTCCATAAGGTCGGCCACGCCGCATATCGGGGACGTTGCCATTCATTATTACAAAACTGGTAGTTCATAATTTAGCTACATTCAATTTTAGCCGGCTTAGGGACGTAAGTCCTCGATTTTTTTAGATTCAAGCGAGTTATACAACGTTTCTCGCTTCAAGTCCCAAATACTTACCCTTAAACTTTGTGCGTGGTTCCTATGCGGTTTTTGTAGTGTTCCGGCAGATAAACGTTAAGCAAAAACCGCATAGGGCGCATCTTGCTTATGCTGCTTAAATAGTCAATTTATATTGAATTCTCGTTTCAGAATATCCAATTCGGTTGCATCAATTTCAATTTTAAAATATGACTGTCCGAAAGTGGGATTTATCCTTTCTATTTTACTTAGTACTTCTCTTAACTTTCTTAAATCATTTCTTCTCAACTTAGTTAGTTCATCGTATTTATCTAAGGATACAGTTCCTTCCTTCATATGCCATTCTTCTCGTGTCAGCTTTTCTAAACTCTTTTCTAATAAAATGGGTTTCTTTTTTTTTTCAAGTGCATGGCCTTGAAATAGACTTAGAAGCATATCATGGGTAGGCTTATGGTATTTTTGTTCTTGCTCTCGAATCAGTTTTATAATATAGTCTAATCTTTTAGTAATAGAATTTTGGAACTTAATGAAGCTAATCATCACTTCATCATTTGGAGTAATTTTCGTTTTCTCAAAAAAATCAATGATAGTGTCAATAGTTTTTGAATGTGATCTTGAAACCGTTCTTGAAAACATCCTAAATCGTTGCGCTGTTATTCGATTAATACTAACAGCTGAAAATTCATTTTTTTTCTTATCCTTATGTTCCATTACTGTAAATTTTTTCAATGTTTTTAGGGCTTATAGACTGCTTGATACAAATTTTCAATAAACTATAATAATTGACCCTCTCCAATTCATTGAAAATCAATGGTTTGAATATTGTAACATCGCTTTAGCGTGTTACCCTCTTGCTATTCAAACCTTCTCCGCTCCGCTCCAAATTTTTGAATACCCAAACAGGTGATATTAGCTATAAAAATTACTGATTGAGTTTGGAGATTTTTTCTTGGTTTTTAGATTCAAAACGAGAAATTAGATTATCCATGTCCTCCCCTACTTTCTTCTCCAATACCCTAGCATAAATTTGGGTCGTGGTCAGTTTTGCATGACCAAGCATTTTTGAAACGGTTTCGATAGGTACTCCATTAGAAAGTGTAACCGTTGTAGCAAACGTATGTCTGGCAGAATGAAAAGTGATATTCTTATGAATGCCACAAGAGCGGATAATCACTTTCAAATAGCTATTCATTTTTTGATTACTGAGTACAGGAAGTAATTTAGCTTCACCTTCCATTAGCATAAGCTCTTTATACTTTTGAATAATAGCTTTTGCTTTAGGCAATAATGGAATTTTAACCATTTCATCTGTTTTCGCTCTTCTGGTGTGCAACCAATGGTTTCCATTAATTCCTAGTACCAATTGTTCAGATAATAATTCTTTAACATCGATATAGGATAGCCCTGTATAGCATGAGAATAAAAAAACGTTCCTGACTTTTTCGTAACCCTCACCCTTGAAAGTAGTTTCTTCTATGAGTTCCAATTCACGTTCGGACAAATAACTTCTATCGTGTTTTTTATAATTGAGTTTAAAATGTTTGAAAGGGTCTTTTTCCAACCATTCCAGTTTTAAGGCCAGATTTGTCATTTTCATTAAACGCTCCAGATGCTTCATCGCCCCGTTGTTGGAACAGGTCTTTCTAGCTTTTTCTGGACGATACCTTAAAAGGTACTGTTCGAAGTCCACTATAAATCGATAGTTCAATTGTTTTAAATAGATGTCGGGGGTCTTGAATTTGGCCGCTATAAATTTATGGAGATAACGCTCTGTGGAATAGTAGTTTTTCATAGTGCCGTATTTTAATACGGAATCCATATTCGTGTTGTGATAGGTAACAAGCTCTTTTAAGGTCTTATGCTGTTCGTCTTGCCCTAAGAAGCGGGCTTTTATAGCTTGTGCTGTTATCAATTTATCTTCTGAAAGCAATTGCTTATGCGCCTCCATAATCTGCATGTAGACCTCGTCTAAATAGCTATTAAGTAATCTTACCTTTTGGCTTAAGCCTGTAACCTTTCCTTTGGAAGCATCCCATTCATTCACCGAGGTGTAACGTTTTAGACTGATTTCTGCCCGTCTCCTATCAACCGTAATACGGGCATAAATGGTAAGTTTTTCGGGGTTGTAAGTAATGTCCCGAGTAAAGATAAGTACTGATAAAGTGCTGTTGTTGCGCATGATACACGTCTTTTAAGATTAACAAACTACGTTTGCAAAGACGACCTTAAATAGCCCTAAATGCTACTTAAATTTACAACAACTTATGTACTAATCCATTCACCGAACTATACACTTACTATATGATATCAAACGGATTCATCTAACATCATATAAAATTAAAAGAGCTGATAATCAATAGATTAACAGCTCTCTGATTCCACTTAACAAGTGGTTCGTCGGGATGACAGGATTTGAACCTGCGACCACACGGCCCCCAGCCGTGTACGCTACCGGACTGCGCCACATCCCGATTATTTTAGTATGTCAATAATTATTTCTTTTATCTTATTGCTCGTTGCGACCATCACGCCAAAGGCGTGATACGCTACTAAGCCTGTCCCAATTAATTAATTTTCCTCAAGATACCTTCTGATACCACGTTTCTTTATTTTTTGTTCTAATCGAACTGCTTCAGATCGATCTTTACAATTATAAGTTTTAATTAACTTCCAGGGAATTCCCCTGGTTGTATATTTTTTCCCTCCATTATTATGTGTTGCGAGCCGCTTTTCAATATTATTAGTTAAACCAGCGTAATGGCTACCTAATTTTTCACTGAACAAAATATACACAACATAATTCATAAGTCAAGACCATCACGCCAAAGGCGTGATACGCTACCGTGCCTGTCCCGATAGTGGTTGGCAAAAATAACAAAGTTTATTCTAATTAAGCGAACCTTTTAAAGTTTCTATTTCCAATAAATGGAAAGAACAAGCATTATTCTATTCCATAAGAAATATTTATTTCAATATATTTTCAAACTATGATAAATGTCATTTTTTATTCGCCCCTACGTTAATAGTTTTAACAAATTTATTAGTAGACTTTAAATCGGCAATCTTATGAAACATTTAAAACTTTTTAACATCCTGATGTTAGTTGCATCCGGATTTTTTCTAATCTCATGTACCAGTGACCTTGAAATTCCTGATCCTATTGCTGGACCAGCCGGAACAGACGGAATTAACGGGGTTGACGGAACAGATGGAGTAGATGGCACTGCCTCCTGTGTAAGTTGCCACTCAAGTACTGCCAGAGAGCCTATAGAACTGGCTTTTATGGTTTCGAAACATGCTACAGGTAATTCCTTTGCGAGAGGTGCCAGTGCTAGCTGTGCACAATGCCACGGCGAAGAGGGGTACATAGATTATGTAACCACTGGAGCAGTGAATCCCTATTCCTTACAATTTATTGGTGTTGATTCATTGGGGCTTGCGGTGTATGATACCATTAACCCCTATCCAAATATTTCTCCTATAAATTGCACTACTTGTCACGACAAGCACAGTTCATTCGACTTTGAAAATGACGGTTTCGATTATGCATTACGAAATCTTGATGCAGTAACCTTAGTTATTGATGACGCAACAGTGATCGATTTTGGTGATGCCAGTAATAACTGTATTACATGTCACCAACCAAGAAACAGCTACGACATCCCATCCGGGACAGCTGACTACGAAATCACCAGTAAACGATTTGGCCCACATCATGGTCCTCAGTCCACAATGCTAGAAGGAGTCATGGGTGCTAACATAGCCGGGGCAGAAGCATATCCTGGTGTTGGTTCTGCAACCCATAGAACAGGTTCTTCTTGTGTAACTTGTCATATGGGAGAATCTTCCGATATTAACGAGGGATTGCATTCATGGAATCCGAGAGAAGAAGCATGTATCGCATGTCACCCAAATGGTGCACCTGATGAAATAAATGGATTCACCACTGATATGGCTACATTAGAATCTTTATTAGCTGCCAACAATATGTTCGATGCTGATGGCTATTATGTTCCTGCGACGTATTCTGCTCAACTTGCACAAGCTGCCTGGAACTATAGAATGTTGTTGGAAGACAAAAGTAAAGGGATACATAACCCTGGATATACACGAGCCTTGCTGAAAAACTCTATTGAAGCTTTACAAAATTAACTGTGGAATCTTCATTATGTCTGTGCCTAAATAAACAGCATAGACATAATGAAGGCCTTCCCCGGTATCCTTTGAATTCTTGCGAATCCATATCAAGGATTATACGCTATACATGAAGACAAAGAACCGGTTTAATAACAACAACAAAATGAACAAGCGATTAGAAGTACTCTTAGTTGGTAGTTTGGTCCTATTGAGTTTTTCATGTTACTACGATGAAGAAATTGATCTAAGCCAGCAATTACCAGATGTCCCCGATACGCAAATCATTTCCTTTAGTGTAGATATAGCACCATTGTTTACTCAAAATGGAAAAGATTGTACGGTTTGCCATAACGGTACTATTGCCAACCCCAATTTAAGTAGTGCCAATTTATATAATCAATTAGTGCCCGCCTATGTAGTGGTAGGAGATGCTGAAGCCAGTGAGCTTTATCAGAAACTACCGGGCAATAACCATCCTATAGATGCTGGTTTTATACTTAGCCTGGATGAAATTGCATTAGTCAAAACCTGGATAGACCGGGGTGCAGAAGATAACTAACAAGTAAGACACACAATTATGAAAAAATTACAGCTTATATATGTTTTTCTCTTGTTATTTCCTTTGTCCTTCGTTGCCCAGGAAACAGCAAAAGATTCTGTGGTAGACAAACCTCAGCGACCCGCCTTTGAAAGTTCCTATATTATTGATACGCCCACAGATGTGCTTCCAACCAAGAACACGCTGGAAATTCAAATGGGCCATAGATTTGGATTAGTAGATGGTGGAACCAATGATCTGATTGGATTTTGGGCCCCTTCCAATATCAGAATTGGATTAACGTATTCCGTACACGACCGAGTTACTTTGGGATTTGGAACAACAAAGTTTGACCGCTTACAAGATTTTAACTGGAAAGTGGCTATTTTACGACAAACTCGCTCTGATAAGATACCTGTGAATGTTACCTATTTTGGAAACTTTACACTCGATGCACGCGGAAAAGAGAATTTTTTGGTGGACCAGCATCGCTATTCCAACTTCCATCAACTGATTATTTCACGGCGCTTTAATCAAAATTTCTCATTCCAAATAGCACCAAGTGTATCGCACTATAATTTGGTGCCCCAACGGATGCAAAACGATGTGGTAGCGCTATCTCTTGGAGGACGTTATAAAGTGAGTCCGCAAACCGCCATTCTGGTAGATTACACCCATCCGTTTATACATCATTTAGATGGTGAAACGTTACCGATGGATCCTGAAGATGGTTTTAGCCTGGGGGTAGAGTTCAGAACCTCTTCCCATGCCTTCCAATTGTTTATATCTAGTTATAACGGTATTGTCCCTCAAAAGAATATCATGTTTAACCAGAATAACTTTTTTGACGGAGATTTCTTAATTGGATTTAATATTACAAGACTGTATAACTTTTAAACCATACAAACAACATAGCATCATGGCCAAAGAATCAGACAACAATAAACCCATTACCAGGAGAGGAATCCTCCCTATTCTAGGAAGCACCTTGTTACTCCCATTTATTGGATTTAACCAGTCTAATTCTGAAAATGAAATTAACACTGATGATGACGAAGCTTATGAGACCTTATTAAAGCCAGACGGCACAACAGTAAAGGTGAAAGTAAGTGCTCTTAAGAAATCTAACGTTGTCAAGAAAAATATTTCAAACAAGGCCTTTCTTACGTGGCTAGACAAAAAACTCTAATCTTATTTAAGTCATTCAATATGAAAGATAATAACAAAAAATCGAGACGTAAATTTCTTGATAAGGGGATAAAATTAGGCATTGCCGGAGCTATTGGTGGCATTGGGTTATCCAAATTATCCGCCAAATTGAATGCGAATTCTAAGTCAACTTCTCATGAAACCATGGAGTTAATGACCACAGATGGAACGCTTATTCAGGTAGATGCTTCAGAAGTTCAGGAGGTATCTAGTCACCGAGACCACGCTATGAATTATAATGTACGTGAGGGTATTCCAAATCGCAAATTTGTAATGGTGGTAGATCTGGCGAAATGTAAGAATGCCTTAAAATGCCAGAGTGCCTGTAATAAAAATCATTATATCACAGGAGATAATGCGTGGATAAAGGTGTACAAGATGCAAGAATCACCTGATACGGCTCCTTATTGGATGCCAACCACCTGTCAACACTGTGATAAGCCTGCCTGTGTAACTGTGTGCCCCGTAGACGCCACCTTTAAAAGAAAGGATGGACTAGTACTGATAGACAATGAACGATGCATAGGGTGCCGTTTCTGTATGGCGGCCTGCCCCTATTCTACCCGTGTTTTTAATTGGGGAGAACCAGGTCAGGAAGTTACTTTAAATATGGACATGGCAAACCATGAGTCAACTCCTGAATATGCTGGGATGCCAAGTTTGAAAGGCACGGTAGACAAATGTGATTTCTGTCCTCATATGGTTAAAGAAGGAGAGCTTCCTCACTGTGTTACCGCCTGTCCTAATGGCGTATTTTA
>Ga0316204_10006773_pt1 | contig 17328 bp, 18 predicted proteins | sample 6monrhotite_MG_2_FD_205661 | JGI IMG/M metagenome (GOLD analysis project Ga0316204, IMG submission 205661) | Microbial mat bacterial communities from mineral coupon in-situ incubated in ocean water Damariscotta River, Maine, United States -... | ecosystem: Environmental > Aquatic > Marine >... | reverse complement strand
TCACGCGTCTGGCCATGCCTACCAACGGCAACGCGGGTGCCGCAATGGCCGCGTACGCTACGAGCGGCGGGCTGGAAAGCTATATTTTTGCGCCTGACGATACGCCTGAAGCCAATATCCGCGAAATTGCGCTGATGGGCGGCAAGGTATGGCGCGTAAACGGGCTGATTAATGACTGTGGTAAAATAGTGGGTGAGGGCAAGGAGCCCATGGGCTGGTTTGACCTTTCGACACTGAAAGAGCCCTACAGGATTGAAGGTAAGAAAACCATGGGGCTGGAATTGGCGGCCCAGCTTGGGTGGCATGTGCCGGATGCTATTTTCTACCCTACCGGAGGCGGCACGGGCCTTATTGGCATGTGGAAAGCCTTTGACGAAATGGAAAGGTTGGGGTGGATTGGCTCGAAACGCCCAAAGATGTTTGCGGTGCAGGCCACCGGCTGCGCGCCAATTGTAAAGGCGTTCAGTGAGGGTAAGCGTCATGCTGAACTGTGGGAAAACGCCCATACGTTCGCCGCTGGCATACGGGTGCCAGTAGCGGTGGGTGATTTTCTTATCCTTGATGCAGTGCGCGAAAGCGGCGGCGCGGCACTGGCGGTTGATGATGATGCTATCGAAGCCGCTAGGCTTGAAATTGGCGCACGCGAAGGCGTGATGGTTTGCCCCGAGGGCGCTGCGACTTATGCGGCCTACCTGCAGGCCCTCAAGGACGGGCGCACAGGCAAAGACGATACGGTTATGCTGTTCAATTGTGGCAACGGGCTTAAATACACCATGCCGGAAGCAAACAATTTCTTGGATAGACACAAGCCTATCAATTATGACTTAATGAAGCGGGCATAAAAAATAAGGGGTTGGGATGTGAAAATATTTGCTGGATTGTTGGCTGCACTAGGACTTTATACTGCGGGGCTTAATGCTGAACCGCTAGACTATTATTTGGTTGAGGGCACCAGCTACGACCAGGCCACTCCCAAGCCTGCTGAGGTATTTGGCCACAACATCGGCGACCAGCCCGTGCGCCACGACCAGATGGTTCGCTACCTTAGCCAATTGGCTGAAGCCAGCCCGCGCATAGCGGTGGAGACAATCGGCTATAGTCACGAAGGCAGGCCGATCCTGTTTTTCGTGGTTACCAGCCCTGAAAATCACGCGCGGTTAGATGCGATCCGCGAAAACCAACTGCGGCGCACTGATCCAAAAACAGCAAAAAAAGCCAGCGACGATATGCCCGTTGTTACCTGGCTCAATTACGGTGTGCACGGCGCTGAAGCCAGCGGCATGGATGCGGTTATCCCCACGCTGTATCACCTTGCGGCTGCCGAAAGTGAAAAGGTCGCTGACCAGCTTACGAATAGCGTGATCCTGATAACGGCTGTGTTCAACCCAGACGGTCACGCGCGTCGCGCGGCGTGGGTAACCCAGTACGGCAGTGATGTGCCGAACGCAGACCCAGCAAGCGAAATTCATAATCAAAATTGGCCCGGCGGCCGCACCAACCATTACTGGTTTGATCTGAACCGCCAGTGGCTATTGCAAACCCAGCCGGAAAGCCGGGCGTGGCTCACGAAATGGCACGAATGGAAACCGGAAGTCTCTGCTGATTTTCACGAGATGGGCACGAACAGCACCTATTATTTTCACCCCGGTGTGCCGACACGAAAATACCCCTTAATCCCGGCAATGGGCCGCACGCTGGCCTATGAGCTGGCGGGTTATCACGTAAATTGGCTCGACGAGCAGAAAAAGCTGTATTTTTCTGAAGAGGGTTTCGACAATTATTATATAGGCAAGGGCTCTACTTACCCGCAAGTGAATGGTTCGCTCGGCTTTTTGTTCGAAGCAGGTGCGCAGATGGGTATCATCAAGGAAAGCGATCAGGGCCTTAAATCATACGCCGAGAATGTGCAAACGCACGTGGGCACTAGCCTTTCAACCATCGAAGGCGCGGTGGCGATGCGCGGTAAGCTTCACAGCTACCAACGCAAATTTTTCATGGATGCGCGCAAGCTCGCGGGCGACGACGATGTGAAGGGCTATGTGTTCCGTGCACCTGAAGACCATGCCCGCCTTGATATGTTTCTTGACTTGCTGGCCCGCCACCAGATCAAAGCTTACAAAGTAAAAGGCAGCGTAAAATCAGGTGATCGCAGTTTCGGTGCGGGCAGCTATATTGTGCCGATGGCACAAGCCCAGTACCGCATGGCTAAATCCATGTTTAACCGCATCACAGAGTTTCCGGACAAAGTTTTTTATGATGTGTCCGGCTGGACATTGCCGCTGGCCTACGGGCTGGACTATGGGCCGGTGACATCAAAGGTTTCAAACAAGCTCGGCGAGCTGGCCACCAGTAACGGCTTTGTTGCGGTTGAGCCTGATGTCGCCCCGTATGCTTATATGTTCCGGTGGTCAGATTATTATGCGCCGCGTGCCTTGAACGCCATGCTGGAAGCGGGCATTTTAGCACGGGTTAGTAAAGAGCCAGTTGAGGTAATGACAACACGTGGTGCGGTGAAGTTTGCGCGCGGCGCGGTTATTATATCAAAGCAGCACCAAACCGTAGCCACGGGTTATATCGACCGGTTGATGAAAATGCTGGCGGCGGAAAACCGGTTAACGATCCACGCCGTTACATCGGGCCGCACATCTGGTGCGGGTGCTGATCTTGGGGGCAGGAATACGGTCGCCGATCTGCGCGCGCCCAAGGCGCTTTTGGTTACTGGGAATGGCTTCGCAAGCTATGACGCAGGTGAAGTTTGGCATTTGCTGGATCACCGTATGAAAATTCCTGTGACATTGGTGCGGCGAGACAGGCTGGCAGGTGTAGCGCTTGACCGTTATACCCATGTTATTATGGTTGGTGGCAGGCGCGCCAGCCTACCGCCAATGTTGAAGGATAAAGTGAAAGCCTGGATCAATGGCGGCGGCACGTTGATTGCGCACCGGCAGGGTGCCAAATGGGTTGGTGAGACGCTGTTTGGCGATAAAAAAGCCAAAAAAGATGAGGATGCAGGCGAACCCAAGAGGTTGGTTTATAAGGATAAAGGGCAGCAAGACGCTGAGCATGTGATTGGCGGCGCCTTGTTTGAAAGCAGCCTAGATTTAACGCATCCCATGGCTTTTGGTATTGTGCGGCCACTTGCGGCCACCAATAAAAATACCAGCTTTAAGCTGAAGGTGCCAAAAGACCCTTACGCCCAGGTGGCGGTATATAGCGACAGTCCTTTGCTTTCAGGCTATGCATCAAATAAGCGACTAGAAGAGATTAAAGGTAGCCCGATGATGACGGCCGAACGCATGGGTAAAGGCGCGGTAATACTTTATGCCGACAACCCAAATTTCAGGGCCACTTATGTTGGCGCGGAAAAACTGTTTATCAACGCCCTGTTTTTCTCCCGCGCATTCGATGCGGCAAATATGAACGACGAAGCGGACGCGGAGGCAGTTGAGGAATAAGCGGGTGCTTATATAAAAAGGAGTGTCAGCATGAAAAATATACTCGTGATATTGGTTGCGTTATCGTTGTCTTCTTGCGGTGAAAGCGCTCCAGGTGCCTCGAAAGAGGCAACTAAAATTGCGGACATTTATTTCCGTTTTGCGGTGGAGCATGCCGCAGGTAGCGGTGCTAAATACCGGAACCTGATGACGCCAAAGGTGCTGGCAGCAGGCAAACAATGTGTGCAGGATAAAATCGTTTCCAAGAAGCTTGGTATATACGGAAGAAGTAAGCTGCAATCATTGCTAACTACCCATTTGTTTCCCAATGATTTATCCAGCTACAAAACATATTTGTCTCAAAAGGCGGTGCACAACAGCCTTGAACGTCGGGTGAAGAAGCTTGGCTTTAAATCAGTGGTAGATGCAACCCGAAGCACAAATCTGATAGCGAAAAGCCTTGTGAATGAATATGCGTTTTACTCACGCTTCAATGATATTCACAAGATGACCGGCAGTGTGCACGCAGAAAATTTAGTCATTAAATACTGTGCCCCTGCTGCCTTGAAATAGCGCTTGCCGCGCTAACGCTTGTCTACGACACCGCGTTCGTAGTTGACTGCGATGGTTAGTTGTTCGGGGTTGGTGTCGTAGCGTCTGGCATCTGCAGCATTTTCAAATTCGAGTGTGAAAAGACACATATTCTTATTTTCGCCTGGTGCCAGCATCTGGTTCTGGATATGTGTACCGCCAACAACAGGTTCATCAGCTGCCGGATAGGTTGCGGCCCAGCTATAGTTTGTTAAATATACATCTGCCGTAGGGTTGCTGATCCTGCCCGAAAAGCTACGCACATTTTTTGTTTGCTGAGCGCGGCAAAAGCCACCGTCGTCCAGCTTGACGTTTTTGACTTCGAGGGCGCCGCGCTGGTAAGCGGCTATCCTCATATTGCACTGGCCGTAGAGAATGTCGCCATTCACTGTGTCGCCTGAGTGCCAGCCGTCAGCCATGCAGTTCCGCCAGGCTTCGAGGGAGCCATATTCGCGTGACGTCATGATATGATCAGCGGTTGACATTTGGTCCGCTATCCAGATCGGCAGCGCGGCTTCAACCAACGCGCTTGTAACAAGTGCGCTGCCAACAATGGCAATTTGGTAGATGCTTTTGGCCACTATCTATACCCCCGTCGCAGAACCAGCAATGAAGCTTGTCATGAATAGCGTTAATAAGGCGTAAATTCAGGCTGCTATTGGGGCAGGATTTTGGCCGGGAGCAACCCTTGTTCGGCGTTTATGCCTTTCAGTTCACCATTGGCTATCATGTATTTTAGGGCGGCGGCAAAAGCTGCAGCCTTTGCGGTATGTCTGTAATGAAGCACATGATATGCGGGTATTTCCAGGAATGACTTGGCCCGCAGTTTAATGCCGCGTTTGGCGAAATTATCACGCATTTGCGGGTAACCAATACCGCCAGAAACCAACATATCAATCCGGCCTCGTTCAAGCAGCTCGCCAGCGCTGTTCAGGTTTTGCAACAATGTCACGCTTTTGGTGTATTGTTCGATATGTTTGTGCACTGTGGGTAAGCCGCGCAAAATTCCTACAGTTTTATTTTGAGCGTTTGCCAATGTGCCATCAAACGGCAAACCATCTATCCAGGTGAACTGGATTTTTACCTTCATTATCGGTTGCGGCACGAGTATGGCTTGACCATTCATTTGAGCCACAGTAGCAGGCGCTCTGGCCATTTCAGCGTCCAGTTCCCCGCGTTGCAATAGAATTTTGGAACGGTTCGAGGGCATATAAACTGCATTCATGCAATAGCCAGCCAGATCATACATGCGGTTTAAAATTGGTAATGCAATTTTGGTGGAAACCTCTCCGAAATCGGAGAAAAAGCCTACTTTCAAACATATTTGGGCATTCGCTTGAATGGCCGTGTAACCAGGGGAGGCAGACGTTGCAGGGGCCGATCCTATCAATAGAAGCGCAAAGCCCAAACACCATACACGAACTCGTAACATACCTATCCTTTGGCAAAATGCAGCAATTAGTGTAAGATGGTAAAGCTTTTTTGTGTTTTTCAGTAGCGGTTATTATTCAGCTATGCCGGGCATTGCCTCAGCAATAGGGCCTGCAGTACCTGTTTCCGCCCGTAGCCAATCAATAAATTCCAATACGCGTTCGTTCTTAAGCTTGTCCTTTGGGCATACGATATAGTGTTTGAAATCAAGCGGTACACCCTCGCCGAACGGGCAAACCAAGCGCCCTGCTTTCAGGTCTTCCTCCGCGATAACGGAGCGCGCCAATGCCACGCCTCGGCCAGCAACCGCGGCTTCAATCGCCAGTGCATTATTGTTGAAATGCAGTGCTGGCATGCCGCCTGGTGCCTCTAGCCCGGCGGCTTTTAACCACATGGTCCAGTTGGGCGCGCTATCGTCTTCCACGGTGCTGTCATCATGAATAAGCGTGTGCTTCAATATTTCAGACGGGCATTCAGCTAGATTATTGCAATCGACTAAATCGGGCGAGCACACCGGGAAAATGGTTTCGCGCAGGATTTCTTCCGCATATAGCCCCGGATAGTTACCAAGGCCGTAGCGAATGCAAAGGTCAGTATCCTGAACTTTAAAGTCGGTCACTTGCATTGTGGCGTCTATTTTCACCACGGCATCAGGACGGCGTTCGTAATAGTGTGCAATGCGCGGCACCAGCCATTTGCTGGCGAACGAGGGCGATACGCTTATTTTAAGGTGGGTTGAGCTTTTGCTGTCGGTAAGAATATCGACGCTTTCTTCCATCAACTCGAACGCTTCTTTAAGCGGTGCGAGCGACAATTGCGCGGCCTCTGTAAGTACTAGTGACCGGTTTGTACGGCGAAATAGCTCAACGCCGAGAAAGTCTTCCAGCGAGCGAATTTGCTGGCTGATGGCTGCGGGTGTTACGGCTAAATCGTCTGCTGCGTGTTTGAAACTCATGTGTCGGGCTGCAGCGTCAAAGGCGCGCAGTGCATTCAGGGGAAGAAGTGATCTTTTCATTTGTCCACTCACGTTTCAATTGGCTGGCCGACTAACTGGGGGTGCGGCACAAATCAGATTAGAAAATCTAAGTTGGGTTTATCCTAAAGTAAAAATTGAACAAAGAAAAATCTTTGGCGTCAATTCCTACCAATAGCTTAGATAGCAATTGTTTGGTGGATTTAAAGGGGGTTATTTTGCTGACAAGACACGGGTGTTTTCGGCAAAGCTCAGATGAATGCCGCATTCCGTTTTTGTCTGGCCGCGCCAGCGACCTGCCCGTTCATTTTCACCTGTTTCCACGCGGTCGGTGCAGGGCATGCAACCAATTGAAGCAAACCCTTCGGCCACCAGAGGATGGCGAGGCAAGTTATGCTCAGCAATATAGTCCTGCACGTCATCTTTGCTCCAAAGTGCCAGCGGGTTCACTTTTACCCTCCCGTCGGCCGCCTCAAAGTGTGGCAATAATGATCGCACGCCGCCCTGGAAGCGCTTACGTCCAGAAGCCCATCCTTCAAAGCCATCCAAAACCTGATCCAAGGGTTTCACCTTGCGAATGAAGCAGCATTTGTTGGTATCTTTGGTCCAAAGAGCGCCTTTTGGATCATTTGTCGATAGGTCATTTTGATCAGGAGATATAGAACGCACGTCGGTTAGGCCGAGGTCTGCTGCCAATTGGTCTCGGAAGCGTTTTGTCTCGCCAAAAAGCTTTCCCGTGTCGAGGAACAGCACGGGGATGTCTTTTGAAACCGTCGACGCAATATGCAACAGCACAGCAGATTCAGCCCCAAAACTTGAGACAAGCGCAAAGCGTCGGCCGAAGTATTTGATGGCGCCATCGATCACCTGCGCTGGGCTTGATGTGCCGTAGCGGCTGTCGAGCAAGTCAGCAGCGCTGAGCGCATCGAAATATCCAGCACCGTCTATGGCGGGCTGTGCTGTCACGATGCTATCCTGGTACCTGTGTTGCCGTGGCGCGCAAAAGCAAGTGCGCGGCCTCCTGTATAGTCGCTCTGGTAAAAATCCTTGAAGCGGGAGAGGGCTGTTTTGAAGGCGACCACACGGCGGGCGTCCGCAATATCAATGCTGTCAAACCCTGCGCGCAGCAGGAACAACGCCTGATCAGGCATCACCGGGCCGGTTGCGCGCACCTCGCCTTTAAAGCCAAGGTCTTTACGAAGGCGTACACCAAGCGAAAACCCGCGGCCGTCACCAAATGCCGGGAATTCGACGGCAACCATTGCCAAGCTATTTGTTTGGCCTTCCAAATCACGGAAATTGGTGTCGGTTGGTATAAGTGCACCCACTTTACCTGCAGCTTTGAAAATGGCGTCGGCGTCGGCTTGCAGTCGTGCGAGTGGCACTAATACAGACGCGCCCTCCTCGGGCAATTCGCCGTTCTGCAACACAGTCCAGTCTCGCACATCAATGCCTGTTAAACTAAGCAGCGTCATAGATCGCCTCCTTGAATATATCTGCGCCAATACGCCGGTAGGTGGCCAAAAACTCTTCGCCCTTGCGGCGCTCGCCGAGGTATACGGCAACCACTTTTTCAAGCGCGTCAACAATGCCGTGTTCGTCAAAGCCCGGCCCTAAAATGCCAGCTTTTGAGGCGTCCTCAGCGCCAGAGCCACCCAAGAGAATCTGGTATAATTCCTGGCCTTTCCGGTCCACACCCAAGATGCCGATATGGCCTGCATGGTGGTGTCCGCAACTGTTGATACAGCCTGACATTTTAACCTTTAAGGGACCAATGTCCTGTAGGCGTTTCATGTCGCCAAAACGCTTGGTAATGGCTTGGGCGATAGGGATTGATCGCGCATTTGCCAGCGCGCAGTAATCCAGCCCGGGGCATACAATCATATCAGTAAGCAGGCCTACATTTGCAGTACCCAACCCGGCATCGTCCAGGTCGGCCCAAATGGCGGGCAGGTCGCGCAGCGCCACGTGAGGCAGGATAAGGTTTTGCTCATGGCTAACGCGAATTTCCGCTTGGCTATATTCGTCTGCAAGTGCCGCCACCAGGTCCATCTGTTCAGCCGTTGCATCGCCCGGGATGCCGCCGTGCGGCTTCAGGCTGATGGTTACATTCACGTAGCCCGGCACCTTGTGGGCATTCGTGTTGTTCTTCACCCAAGACGCAAAGACGAAGTTCTTTTTCGACAGTTCTTCAACTGCTGGTGCGTTGATTGGAAGAACTTCGAGTGGCGGCGGCGTAAAGAAAGCCTTGATGCGAGCCACTTCTTCCATAGGGACATCAACATGTTCATCTTTGATCCTTTCCCATTCTACTTCGGTTTGGCGGGCAAATTCGTCAGCCTCCATTGCTTCGATCAAAATTTTGATGCGGGCTTTATATTTATTGTCGCGGCGACCGTGCTCGTTATAGATGCGCAGCATGGCTTCCATGTAGCTAAGCAGGTCGCTTTCGGGCAGAAACTCACGGATGGTTTTTGCGATTACGGGTGTGCGGCCCATGCCGCCGCCAGCCAGCACTTCAAAACCAATTTCGCCAGCGTCGTTCTTGCGCACGATCAGCCCTATATCGTGCCATTTCACCGCGGCGCGGTCGGTATCCGCGCCGGTGATGGCGAATTTGAACTTCCTCGGCAGGAAGGAAAACTCCGGGTGGAAACTTGACCACTGTCTGAGTAATTCAGCATAAGGCCTGGGGTCTGCAATTTCGTCTGCTGTTGCGCCCGCGAACTGGTCACTGGTGACATTTCGGATGCAATTGCCTGATGTCTGGATGGCATGCATCTCAACTTCGGCCAACTCCTCAAGAATATCTGGTGTTTCGCTAAGCTTGGGCCAGTTGAACTGAATGTTTTGGCGCGTGGTGAAATGGCCATAACCTTTGTCGTATTTGCGTGCAACATGCGCCAGGCGCCGCATTTGGCCACCCGACATAGTGCCGTAAGGAACAGCGACCCGTAGCATATAAGCGTGCAGCTGCAAATAGAGCCCGTTCATCAGGCGGATCGGTCGGAACTCCTCCTCCGTCAATTCGCCCTTTACCCGGCGCCCAACCTGATCGCGGAATTCCGCCACGCGCGTATCAATCATCGCATGATCAAATTTGTCGTAGGCGTACATTATGCGGCCTCCCACTTGGTACTAACCTGATAACCCAGATCAGTGCGCACTGTTGGGCCCTTGGCCTGTATCGCGTGCTTGATGTGAGCAGGGTATGCGGTGCCGTCCTCAACGCGCGCGCCTATCACTTCGATATCCACGATCAGGTTGGCATCAACGGCTTTGCTGGCTTCTGTCACCAGTTGGTCGAGGGTGTCGCCTTCGCCGTATGCGGCGAGGCTGGTATCAGCGCTCCATCCATGGTCGCGGGTAAAGAACACGGCGCGGCCATCATCCAGAAAGTTGCCGAGGATCATCTGTGGACCTATTATTTTCTTTGCCATCGTAACGTCTCCTTAGGCGCTTGCTGCAACAAGCAGCGTATCGAATTCGGGTTTATTGAGGTCGGCCGCGTTCATGACGACGCCGCCGATAATAAGAAGGGCTGGGCTTTTTACTGCATTTTCAGCAACAAGCGCGGGCAGGCCCACCAGCGTGCCGTAGAACCGGCGTTCGTTGGCGCGCGTGCCGTTTTCCACCACTGCAACCGGGGTCGAGCCCTGTATGCCTTCTGCTATCAGGCCAGCGGATATTTTCGGTGCATTTTTTACACCCATATACACGCCCAGGGTTTGGCCTTCGCCTGAAAGCCGCGCCCAATCTTTGAAGGCGCCGTCTTTCAAGTGGCCCGTAACAAGGGTGAGTGAGTTTGCATGTTCGCGGTCGGTCATAGGGATTTGCGCCGACGCGGCAATGCCTTGAAACGCGCTGATGCCGGGTACGATTTCCACATGGATGTTTTCCGCCCGCAGCGCCGCCAATTCTTCCGCGGTGCGTGCGAACAGCAGGGGGTCGCCGCCTTTAAGCCGCACAACGCGCTTTCCAGAAAGGGCCTCGCGTATCATAATTTCGTGGATACCTTCCTGGCCAACGCCGTGGTTGCCTTGGCATTTACCGACAAATATCAGCTCGGCATCGCGGCGGGCCAGCGCGACAACGTCACGGCTAACCAGCCGGTCATAAACAATCACATCGGCTTGCTGCAAGGCGCGGTGGGCTTTTATGGTTAGAAGGTCCGGGTCGCCGGGGCCTGCACCGACCAACTGCACTTGGCCCGTTGTCGCGCCTACCCGGTGAGTGCGCGCGGCCTCAATGATAAGGGCTTTAATCTCGTCTTCTGCCAAATCGGCATAGGTGCCAGCATTGTCATAGAGGCGGTCCCAAAACAGGCGCCGGCGGGTAGCGTCCGGAATAAGGCTTTTTATCTTAGCCCGAACACTACCCGCAGCACTTGCAAGTACGCCTAGCGACGGGGGGGAGTGTCGCTCTAAACTACTCCGTAGGCGGCGCACAAAAACAGGAGCGACACCACCAGAAGAGAAAGCTACTTGCAAGGGCCCGCGTGCAAACTGCGCAGGCGTTATGAAATTACTTTTGGATGGTTTATCAACGACGTTAACAGGCAGCTTGCGTGCCAGGGCCAGACGCATTACGCGCTCTTCGGTTAATTCGTCATTTGTGGCAATATATACTAGGGTTTTGCCGGAGAGGTCATCTTCTGAAAATGGCCGGTCGAGTGGCAATATGTACTTAGGGTCTGCGCCGTTGGTAATAAGTCCAGCGTCAGCAAGCGCATCCTGTACGCCCGGCGCAACAATAGTGATGCGCGCGCCAGATTCCATAAATAGGGCTGTTTTCGCCATTGCCGCAGAAGATGCGCCCACAATAAGGATGTGCTGTTTTTCGGCTGTTAGAAAAACCGGGATATTTGTCATGGTGCCTATCCTCATCCAGCCTGCGTTAGCTGATACTATTCTGTCTCGATACTGTCCTAGATAAGCGTGCGGGCTAAACAGAACAAGAGAGAAGAAATTATCGTTAACAGTAGATTTTTTTTCTGATAACGGCGTTTGAATTCGACTAACACAAAAAATTAATCCAATAAAAAGCTAAAAACTAGGAAGTCGGTAGCCAATTTACCATGTTTGGGGCCTAGCGTTTTTGCCATTCGCAAAATGGCGAAAAATACGATCAATCCGCTGGTGCGGGTATTTTTTGCACCAAGCTGGTGGGTGTGCCACAAAAGGAGGGAGGGTTAATTATGGGATTGGCGGTATGGCGGACGTAATTCAGTTGGAAGCGAGTTGGAAAACAGCGTTGGCGAGCACATTTTCTGAAGATTATATGCGTAAACTGAAGGCATTTCTGCATGGTGAGATTGCCGCAGGAAAAAGCATTTACCCCCACAGCAATGAGTATTTTGCTGCATTTGACCACACGCCTGTGGACAAAGTGAGGGTAGTGATTTTGGGGCAAGACCCCTACCACGGTGCTGAGGGCGGTACACCGCAGGCGCATGGGCTTAGTTTTTCTGTTAAGCCCGGTGTCCGTGTGCCGCCGTCGCTAAGAAATATTTTTAAGGAACAAAATACTGACCTGGGCATTACGCAGCCCGGACATGGTGATTTAACGGCCTGGGCGCAACAAGGTGTGCTTTTGTTAAACGCGGTGCTGAGTGTTGAGGCAGGCAAAGCTGCATCGCATCAAGGTAAAGGCTGGGGAAAATTCACTGACAAGGTAATCGAAGTGCTGAACCTTGACCGTGAAGGCCTTGTTTTTATACTGTGGGGGTCAAGCGCTCAGAAAAAAGGCGCAAAGATCGACCGCGTGAAACATTTGGTTTTGGAAGGCCCCCATCCCAGCCCCTTGTCTGCCTACCGCGGTTTTTTTGGCTGCCAACATTTTTCAAAAGCAAATGCTTATTTGGAAGCAAACGGAAAAACCCCGATCAACTGGCAACTGCCTGAAGCCGAGTAGTATGTCCGGTCCCTGCAAAGGAGAATGATATGTTGGCGCCTAAAAAGCTTTTTCTCATGGCTGTCCTGAGCGTTCCTCTTGTGTTTGGCGCCTGTGCGCACCGCTATGATGGGCCAAACTATGCAAAAGGTATCGATGTATCGCATTTTCAGGGCAGCATTGACTGGTCTTTGGTGAAAGGCGGCGATGTATCTTTTGCCTATATCAAGGCAAGTGAAGGCATCACCTACACTGACCCTAAGTTTGTCGCAAACTGGCAGGGCACGGCTGACGCGGGCATAGTGCGCGGGGGCTATCATAAATTTGTCGCAAAGGATGCAGGCGAAGCGCAGGCGCGGAATTTCTTGAATGCGCTCAAATCTGCAGAGGCTGGCGCAGGCGCGTACCCCACATTACCGCCGGTGCTGGATATTGAGGTGGTACGCAAAGAAGATCTAGCGGTTGCTTTTGATGAAATGCTAGCGTGGTTAGCGGTGGTGGAAGGCGAGCTTGGCTGCAAGCCCATTATTTATACCAGCCCCAATAACTGGAATAAGGAATTTCCGGACAAGTTCAGGGGCTATGAGCTTTGGCTTGCTGACTATGCCGCCAAACCCACGCTGCCCAAAGGCTGGCACCGCTGGTTGTTTTGGCAGCAAAGCGACAGCGGTACCACCAAGGGTATTGAGGGCGATGTGGACCAGGATATATTCAATGGCAACATTGATAAATTGATGCGTAGAGCCTGCGCAGGTTCGCAACATAAGGTTTTGGGCGGATTGACATGAAAAATTGGTGGACCGGGGTTTCAAATATGGCGGTGGCTGCGTTTTTGGCGCGCTGGATGCTTGGTATATTGTTCACTGTTGCGGGTTGGTGGAAGGTTTTCACGCTTGTGCCCCAAGTGCACGCACAGAATTTTTCGTTGCGGGATTTGCGGGTCACTGAATACCGGAGCTCCTGCTGTGGGGTCTTGGAATAGCCATCCCTTTTGCGGCACTCGCGGCAGGGCTTGCTTTGTTCGCGGCGCTAAGGGTTCGGTTAACCACCAGCATGGTAGGGCTGCTCTTGCTTGTCACCACCTACGGTCACGCGCCACAGCAACCACTGTTTGATATATCAGGCCACACATTCACGCGTTTTGCGCTGGTGCTGTTCATCCTGCTGCTCCCCATTGGCACCGACCAGTTTAGGCTAGACGCCTGGTTGTTAGCGTGGGAAAAACAAACCTAACCGCTGCTGTCTGGTATTTCAGTTAAAAGCGTGCGTTTATCCAGCTGGAAATCAGGTCCAGTGCCTGCGGTGCGAATGTTTCTTCGATGTCGCGGTATTCGCCCATCGCGCCGGTTTTGGCGGTCTGGAACAGATGATTGAGGCCTTCAAATTGGCGTACCGTCGTATCGTTATTGTTGGCCAGCAGGTTTTTGGTACCTGCCAAATTTTCGTCAGAGGGAACCTGCCAATCAAGCGACCCGCCAATTGCCAGCACTGGTAGAGTTAGTTGGGGCAGGTAATCAGCAGGGTCATAGGTCACGAAAAAGCGGTACCAGGGACTAGTGAAACGTTGTTTTGCCATCTCGCGCTGGCCTGCTGCTGTGCCGAGAGAGGCAAGTGTTTCCGGGGTTAGCAGCTCATCAAGTTTTTCGAGCAGGGAAGCGGTGTTCTTAGTGGTGGCGACAGTTTCCAGAACGGTACGAGACACGGTGAGCATTTTATTGAGTTCTGTTTCATCTGCGCCGTTCGCCAACGCTGTCAGACGTGCCTGTGACAGAGCCAGGCTGATTGAATCAGTACCTGGGCCTGCCAGCATTACCATATAAGCGGCGTCTTGGTTATCCGTAAGTGCGATGGGTGCTATCAGACCGCCCTCGCTGTGGCCAATAAAGCCGATAGCATTTTTGTTAATGTCGCTGCGTCGAGCCAAATACCGAAAGACGGCGTTGGCGTCTGTGGCGAAATCCGCAGATGTTGCCAGGCTGTAGTTGCCGGTTGATCCTGCTACCCCCCGATCATCATAGCGCAGCACAGCAATTCCATTTTTGGTTAGATGGTCAGACAATACAAGGAAAGGTTTATGTCCCATAAAACTCTCGTTGCGGTCCGATGCGCCGGAACCAGAAATAAGGATAGCTGCTGGGAAGGGGCCGGTACCTTCTGGCATGGTCAAAGTACCTGCTAAAGTTACGTCAGGCATATCGTCGTTTTTGATACGGACATCTTCTGTTTTATAGGGCAGTGGCGTTTTGGGCTCCTGGGGGCGTTTGTGCTTGGCAGGCACTGTGCTCTTGCTTTCACGCTTGAATGTTAGGGTCAGTGCAGGCTCACCTGTGCGACGCCATTCGCCGGTTAGCAAGTTGGCTTCTTCGTCAAGACTGCCGCTATAAGTTACCGAAGCAGCAGGCACGTCGAACTGGATATTGTTGCCTTTGCGGGTGAGGTCGCTAACTGGAATATTATAAGCGGGGGCATCCAGTGCATCCAATAGAGCCTGGGTGCCGTTTGCGCCGGTCTGAACCTTAAAAACAAGTCGCAAATTTTTGCCATTGCGGGTGATCGTGGCCCGCCAAACGCCGTCCATGCCTTTGATGGTTGCTTTTGGTGACGGCTTGCCGCGTTTGAAAGCAAGCGGGAATTTCATACCTTGTGAGAATGTACCTTCCCAATGACCATCTGCGGCATTCCATGTACCGGTATATGAGGCACCAATTGCCGGAATTTTGAAACTGAAACTATCGCCCTGCGCGGTTACATCACCAAGTGGAATTTTTTGACCGGGAGCCTGATCGATGCTTTCCAGTTGGCCGCTGAATGTATGGTCTGGCCTTTCTGTGATCGTTATCCATAGCCGCATGGCGCCTTGCGGTGTGTTGAGAGTGCCAATCCAGTCTCCGGGCATACTTGCGCCAGCGCTGTCGTTTGCGCTAGTCGCAGCCACAGGCTGGAAAAACGCCAAACTAATAGCTACGCAGATTGCGCATAAATTTGGTAACATGATATTTCCTTTATATTACAATTTGTTAACGGTTCTCGTTTGCCGTGTCTTCATGCGTAGTAGGCTAGATATGATGTGCTATCACTGCGCTGTGTACTGTTGTCAGCGGTAGTCTTGTGCTGTTTAAGTTCCATTTTGATACCTTGAGGTACCATTTAGGGCTATTTATGTTCTATGTCAAGCTTGACATGAAACCTTTTTATCCCTATATGTAACCCACAGGTTTCAATTAGAGGCTGAAACATCTTGATGCCACGGCAAACTTACGAAGAAGGAGGCGGGAATGTTTTTCAATAAAGACGAAACGACGGCGCAATTTGTGGACCGGTTTCTCAGGCGTATTGCGCTGGCGGTATCAATTATGGCCTTGTCGTACGGCTCAGGGGCGCTCAGCCATATTGTAGGCGGTGGAGTCAGAGACATATTGCTTGTGGTGAAAGATCCGCTTGGTTTGCTGGCTGCCATCATTGTTTTACCAATGTTTATCAGGATGATGATTAAGGTCATTCGCAGTGGCAAAACATCCGGTAATGGCTCATCCGGTTATATAGCGGAGATTTACGGCCGCTCGGCGGGGAACGGCTTTGCGGCTGGATTTATCTTTCTGGTGTTTCTCGAACCTTTTAGCGGCAAAGCTTTATCTCAACTGCCGCCTGAATTTTTTGTCCAGGCTGCTATTGCCGTTTTGCTCGGCACATTGGCGATTAGCTTCTTTGTCCTCAACCGTGATGGGGATGATGAAATGGACGACGAATTTGAAGATGAAGAAGGCGCAGCCCCATGAGCGCGCTTGATAACCGTATAAGGGTTTACCGGGCCGAACACCGCCTTAGCCAAGGTGCGCTGGCAGATATTATCGGCGTATCCCGTAAAACCATCAGCACCATCGAGGTGGGCAGGTTTGTGCCTTCCACTGTGATTGCGCTGAAAATCGCCCGCCATTTTGGTGTGCCGGTGGAGGATATTTTTTCGCTGCCTGAATAGCAGCCTCCTACCACTAAACCCCCGAGAAACAACAAATAATAAACAAAAAGAAGAGGATAGAATGATGGAAAATAAAAACGATACGAACGAGCAGAACAACGAGAGTAATCAAAATAGCGAAACTGCTGAGCACAAAGGCAAAAACCTTGTTGGTATTGCCATTGTTTGGGCTGCAATGATGATTGCGGTTTCGATTGTCGTGAAAGACGCTGAAAAAATTCAGGCGCTAATTCTTTTGATGGTGGCGGGCTGGATTGCAACTGGCGGCTTTACCGGCAGTTCCAGCGCTTTTTACAAAGCCGAATGCCGTATGTTTCGCCGCCTGATTGGTCGCGCACCCAAAGCAGGAAGCTGATATAGTTTAAGCTTATTTACCTCAAACAAAAGGGTAGCAAGCCGCGTGTTTGCTGCCCTTTATTTTTGTTTTTAGTTGGTTTCATTGGGCTTGAAGTTGGAAACATTGCCGATGTTGACCCATTGGCCGGCGCGTTTTTCGTAGAGTTCAATCCATGCCGACTGGAAACTATAGTTTTTTCCTGCACGCACGCCTTGGGCCTGCACTTGCACAATAACCCAGCCAAGAGTGCCGTCGGTTGAAACACGTACAATCGGTGGCACCATGTCCCGGTAATAGATGAATGTGGTGGAACCTATATAGCTGCGAAATCTTGTTTTGCGGTCCTCAACGCTAGGGTAGCTGATGACACCCCTGTTTGCTGAAACATAGGGGGCAACGCCTTTATCCAGCCACGCCTCCAGCCCTATGTTTTTGTGAGCGTCGAGTATTTCCTGGTGCAATGCTAGGAGCGCTTTTTTGTCGTTGTTCTCAGTTGCGGCTGTGGGCACCGCAATAAGCAGTGCCCCAACAATTAAAACCAGTTTTAGCATTTTATATGCTCCCGCTTGGATTTATCCGGCGATTTCTTTCAACAGCACATACCAGTGCTCAACATTTGAGAAAAAGCTTTCCACCGGCATGCGCTCATTCAGGCCGTGGGCGAAGCTGTCGCTTGATTTCATATAAATGCCGT
>Ga0316204_10006771_pt1 | contig 17329 bp, 13 predicted proteins | sample 6monrhotite_MG_2_FD_205661 | JGI IMG/M metagenome (GOLD analysis project Ga0316204, IMG submission 205661) | Microbial mat bacterial communities from mineral coupon in-situ incubated in ocean water Damariscotta River, Maine, United States -... | ecosystem: Environmental > Aquatic > Marine >... | reverse complement strand
GAGTTGCCAGAGCCATAGGAGTTGAATAAAATTAATGCTTTTCACCCACAGTTTTCTGTAGTTAAATTCTGTCATATCATCAGTTACATAGAACATTATGAAGGCATTCCTATTTTTGATTCAGTTTGACGACCCTGTCTTTTTTAAGTTTAAATATTAAAATTTAATAGACTCTACAACATTTTCTTAAGTCTTTTAATAGATTCGTAAAAAATAAAACCAAAAACTTAATTTAGGTGTTAATATCTAATCCATAGAATGTTTTGTTGCTCACATTGGGCAGTTATAATGATATTTTATTATATGGGCTTGGCATTGCAAAATCATAGATTAAAGAACAGGAGGTCTTTCATGATTTAATTTTCAAACTATTGTAATGACAATAATTGTCATTAATTGACAACACAGTTTTACATTTGTAGAGTTGGTCGCAATTAATTTGAAAGTTAAAGTTTATATCAAAATATATTATCAATATAGTTGTTTTTTATTAAGCTAACAACTATTCTAACAATCAAAGGAAAGCAAGAAGGTTTTTATGAGCTATCAGACCCCCTTCTTACAATTTAAATTTAAATGAGGTAATAAAAAATGAAAAATCAAAAAAGACAAGCAGGTTTTACGCTAATCGAATTAATGATCGTAATTGCAATTATTGGTATTCTAATGGCTTACGCTATTCCTGCATATAGAGATTATACTGTTCGTGCAAAAGCTGGTGAAGGTATGGCGATGGGCGCAGCAGCTAAACAAGCTGTTAGTGAATATTACATAAGTGAAGGTGTATATCCTTCGACTAATGCAAATGCAGGATTAGGAGTGTCAACAACTATTAATGGTGCTAATGTAGCTTCAGTTGCAGTTGGTGCTGCAGGTCTTATTACTATTACATTCAATGGTGTTGATGCAACTTTAGGTACTAATGCAGTATTGTTAACTCCAAGTACAGTTGGTGGTGCTATTAAATGGAGATGTTCTTCAAATTTAGCTGATCAATACATGCCAAGTACTTGTAGATAGTCTATATTAGTAAAAAATAAAATCTTAGGATTTAGAAACTCTAACTATAATTAGTTAGAGTTTTTTTTTGTAATATGATTAATAAAACTAAAAATCAATCAATTATTCTTATACTACTATTAATGGTAGTTTGTACAATATTGTATTATCCAGCATTAACTGGTGGTTACATGTTGGATGATGAAAATAGCTTATCAAAATTAAGAATAATTGATAATGATTTTACATATGAAAATTTAAAAGCATTTTTAGGAATGTCTAAGACTGGAGTTTTATACCGCCCAATACCTGTATTTTCATTTTTACTTGATGGAACAAATTGGCCAACCGATGCACGTCCATTTAAAGTCACAAATTTAATTATTCACCTGATAAATGGTGTGTTCTTATTCACATTAATATTTATGATATTTTCCAATTCTGAAAAATATCGAACGCATGCAAAATTTTTAACCTTTATTTCACTGTCGCTTTGGATGCTTCATCCTTTCTTGGTTTCTACAGTTATGTATATTGTACAGAGAATGGTGCTTCTTTCTGCTACCTTTGCAATATTAGGATTACTGATTTATTTTATTGGAAGAAAAAGATATATCTTATTACCTGACAAAACCAGTGTGCTTTTAATGTTTTTAGGTATGTATGTCATGACAGTTTTATCTGTTTTGAGTAAAGAAAATGGCATGCTGTTAGTTTTTTTTATAGGTATATTTGAAGTACTTATTTGTAAACGATTTTTAGGTTTTAAAGAGTTATCTAAAAAATTAAATTTTTTTATTATTCAATTACCTGTTACCGTATTAACAATAGTACTGTTATTGAAAATACCAAGTTTTCTAGACTCCTATTCTGTGAGAGTCTACACCTTTGATGAAAGGATATTGACACAATTTAGGGGAGTTGTGACTTATTTATATCATATATTTATACCAAAGTATTTTACTGAAGGTGTTTATACAGATGGATTTGTGTTATCAAAAAGCCTATTAAGTCCATGGACTACATTAACATCTTTAGCTTTGATAATAGGGTTATTATGTTTGGCATGGCTGATTCGAAAAAAAAAGCCTCTTATTAGTTTTGCAATTTTTTTCTTCTTTCTTGCTCATTTAATTGAATCGACTATTGTTCCTTTGGAATTATATTTTGAGCATAGAAACTATATCCCCATGATGTTTATTTTTATACCTTTAGCTGTTTTTTTAAATTGGTTAATCCTAAAATCACGTATTTTTCTAGTTATTAGTTTTTTAATTGTCATGTTCTTCTCAATAACTACTTATTTAAGGGCTAATCTTTGGGGGAATAATTTTAATTTACATTATTTAACTATGCAAAAATATCCTGAATCTGTCAGGGCAAGGGTATTAACAATAATTGAATTTCAAAAAAAAGGTGATGTTAAAAGAGTCTTCAAATTGCTAGAAGAAGGTATTCAAAAGAATAATCGATTAGATTTAAGAATTAATCAATTAAATTTGCTGTGTGAAGCTAAGTTACTAAAAGATGAATACATTAAGCTTTTATATGAAGCTTCAACTAAGGTCTTACTTTCCAGGAATGATATTGTTTCATATGGGCATTTGGTTTATAGTTTATTAAATAATACATGTGAAATAGAACATAAATATAAATCGTTAGAATTATTAGTGAATATTTTAGAGTATAATAGTTTTGAAAGTAAAAGTGACAAAAAACCATTAACCTATTTTTTCAAAGCCAAGCTTAGTTTTTCATTACAAAAATACAGTGAAGCTAAAGAATTTTTTATTCAATCGTTTATGATTAATAAAGACTATAGTAATTTGTTTTTATTCATTGAAGATTATATTAATCTTGGAGAAACAAAAATGGCGAATGAATTATTAACAATCGGTTTGGAAAATTATAATATAGACTATAAATATTCTATTGACTGGTTTGATTTTAAAAACAAATTTCAACAATTAAATACAATGTTAGAAGAAAAGAGTTTATGAAAATTTCAATCATTATACCTGCAAAGAATGAAGAAAAAGGATTGGCTGACTTATTGCCAAGTATTAAATCAATAGAGTCCGTTTTTGAAATAGTTGTTGTGAATGATGGCTCATCAGATAAAACCAAGGAAATTTGTGAAGACAATGAAGTAGTCGTCGTCAGTCACCCTTATTCAAAAGGGAATGGGGCAGCCATAAAATCTGGAGCAAGATCAGCAAAGGGAGATACTTTTATCTTTATGGATGCTGATGGTCAACATAGAGCCGAAGATGTTGAAAAATTAATTGTTGACTATGGATCTAAAAATTATGATATGGTAGTTGGAGCTAGAAACAATGAATCTCAGGCATCAATTGCAAGACATTTTGGAAATGGCCTGTATAATTTTGTGGCTTCATATATGACTGGTCATAAAATTGAAGACTTAACTTCAGGTTTGAGAATAGTTGACGCTAAGAAATTTAAACAATTTCTTTATCTACTTCCTAATGGGTTTTCCTATCCAACCACATGTACTATGGCCTTTTTTAGAGCCGGTTATTCTGTTAAATATACTCCTATCTTTACACCTAAAAGAAAAGGAAAAAGTCACCTTAATATATTTAAAGACGGCGCAAAATTTTTCCTAATTATCTTTAAAATTGGAACGCTATACTCTCCATTAAAGTTGTTTTTTCCTGCGAGTTTGTTTTTTTTAATTTTAGGTGTGGCTTATTATATCTTTACATTTATGTCTGATGGGAGATTCACTAATATGGGCATGTTATTATTTACCACTTCTATATTAATATTTTTATTAGGTTTAATATCGGAGCAGATTACTAGTTTAATGTATCGATCTGATTCTAATGAGAAAGAATGAATTACACTAAGTTGAATCATTAATAAGTAATATCATTTTTAGCACTCACAAGAACGACTTCAGAGATTCCTTCTAGTTTAGAGAATTCTGATAGAAAATCATTCATGTTGACATCCTCTTTTAAAGAAATATCATAAGTCATATACAGTGTTTTATTATCACCAGATGGTTCCATATGCAACAAGGCATTATTATCAGATTGTGAATTGATGTAGTTAATATAATTGTCTTGGTTAACAGTAGTTTTGTCGAAATAAAAGCGCAAGATAAAATCACTTGAACTCTGTATACCAAAATTGAATTTATACATCACCCATGCCACTATACTCATAAATACAGTCGCATACAATGCAATAAAATAATTACCAGTACCGGCACCCATGCCCACAGCTAAAGCCCAAAAGATATAGGCTGTATCTTTGGTGTCTTTAACCACAGTTCTAAAGCGAATAATGCTTAATGCTCCAACCAATGCAAATGCTCGAGTAAGAGAATTACCAATTACCATCATCACAAAACCAATAATAATGGTAATGAAAATAATTGTTAACACAAATGATTGTGAATATGACAATCCTTGATGGGTTTTTCGGTAGGTATAGGCAATGACCATACTCAGCATAAAAGCGACCAAAGAATTAAGAATGACTTCAACTATCGAGTAGTTAAAATTTCCACTTAAAGCATCTAATATTTGATTTTCCATAGTGTTATTTTATAACCTTTTTTCTATAATAAGTTATTAATCGTCTAGATTTTGTATTAAATTAGTTGTTTCCATTCCTTTGCAGTATTTAGAAATGGAAACACGCTTAAGTTGGTATTTTATCATTATTCTATGGAACCACGGCGGTACATGTTTTCTAAATTTAACTTCCATAATAGTATAACCATCAATAATTTTACGTTGTTTGATCTTATCCTTAGGAAATAATTTCTTGCTATGAGTGCCATACAATTCACCATCAAAAGTTATTCGAAATTCATAATCATATTTACTTTGGTAAGCCCTGCGTTGATAGTCGATTAACATAACCGGATTGATATTCTTTTTAAATCGATCATAAGTAAATTGATTTAAGACATTGTTATTTTGTTTCTTAATAATGTTGTCAGTCAGCTTGAAAGTGTCTGCTACAATAAGGGAGTTGTGTGCAATTTCTGTTCTATTTTTATAGACAAAATTATTGTAACGCCCTTTTAATTCAAGCATGATCGGAACGTTCTCATCATATTTGATGGAATATGTTCTTATTCTGAACTTTTGTCTATGCATCAATCCATCAGTTTTTTCATGGTAGAATGTATAAAAAGGATCATCAAAATAAAGACTACGGACCAAATATTTCTTATTTTCAAATCGTTCAACAAAAGGATCTAGTTGCATAAAGTGTAATAGTTCGCTCTCCACTGCTTGTTTTAAATCGTCATTTAAAATGTACTTAAACTCGTAACGCAGAAAATTTTCTTTGATCTGTTTGGTCGCTTGACTAATCATAAACACCTTGAACATTATAATTGATTAAATCATTGTGATTATTAAAGAATGGTTGTTCAAAAGTAGCTTTAATGGCTTTTTTTTGACTTAGTGTGATTTTACCTTTTCTTATAGCTTTACTATCAAAGTTGGTGATGGAATCTATTTGACAATTATTTATTTGCACGGTAGATTTTTTGCCTACAGTTGCATTTTGCTTGTTATCTAGCATTACACAATTATCAATATAGATTGTTCCACCATCAGAATAACGCCAATTTTTATGATAAGCATCGATCGCTTTTTTATTGCTAATAAAAGAATTATTGTAGATATAAGCAATGGAGTTATCCTTACTTTGCATGCCTATCTCATTTTTTTCAATTAAATTGTTAATGGCTAATAGTTTACTGTCCTCACCAATAGAAATTGCTTTATCCGCAGATTGGCTGAATTTAGTATTAACAATTACGGCATTAGTGGTCATTAAATCAATTGCGTCATTTCCTGAATTAATAAACTCACTATCTTCTACAATGATGTTAGATATATCTACATCAAGAGCATCAGAGCGTGATCGAATAAATTTTGTGCGTTTAAATTTTGCATGGCTATAGACAATATGTACCATATCGTCAGTTAGTTTGTTGTCGTAGAACTCACAATCTTCTATTAATAAGTCATTGACATTATGAACTGATAACATGGCTGTATATTCATGTAGATTGCCTTTGTCTCCACTGCCATCTTTAAAAATAACATGTTTAAATATCGAACCATTGGCACGTTCATCCTTTAGCGCAAAAGCCCCCCAAGGTTTAGATGAGTCAAGTGCTTTAATGGTGATTGGTTCATTAGCTGTTCCTATGGCTGTTACTTTACCTAAGATTTTTAAAGTAGCATTATGCTCTAAGATCAAAGTTGTTCCTTTTTTAATATTAATATTTTCTTGTATAAGATTAAAGCCAGTGAATTTTTTTATACCAGACCAATTAAGTGTTTTGGTAATAGGGCGTTTTGTTATGATGTTTTGAAGTTGTGAGTCAAATGAAATAGGTTTTATATGGTCAACTTTTTGTATTTCAATTTTATCTTGTGCAAGATTGTCAAAGGACAATGTAACACTTTCTACATTTTCAGAATCAATTCCAATCAACTTAAAATCATAAGTTGCTTCTTTAAAAATAACTTTTTTACCCCCATCAATCTTTGTAAACTTGGCATGAGGTAATAGTTGAATGTTTAGATTGTATTCCTTATTGTTGATTAATTCAACACCGTGAAATAGGTTCATATTTACTAAATTATTGGCTTGTTGATAGGATAAGAATAGATCTTTTAATTTTATTTCTTCGGTTAATTTTATTGTAATTTGTTTAATTAATTTATTCCCATTAATAGATAATCTAACGATGTTATCCTGGGTTGAAAACTTATAATTTTCATAATTAATTGGACCGATGAAATAATTTTTAATTTTATCAAGTTGATTGCTCACATTTTTTTCAAATAATCCAATAGAATTTAAAGCAGTATCTTTATTGACTAGTCTACTAACTAGAGTTAAAGAATATCCATTATCATTAACTATATTTTTTGCTTTTTTTATGGCGGCCTTCAGTGGGATGTAGAATTGATTTAAGTTGTCTGTATATAAATTTTTGATTGATTGATATTTCATTCTTATGAAATCATAATTTTTGTAAAGGCTGTAGAATAAATCTGATGTAATGATATTTATATGGTCTTTTGAAATATCATTGTTTAACCATGCTGATGTATCCCATATTATTGGGTATAATTTTTCATAATAGTTATCATAATACAATATCCAATTATGTTGATTGTCATAATGATAAGTAGATGTTAAGTCTATAAAAGCCGCCATTGACGCAAAACTTTTTAAATCTAGATTTGTATGATTGCTAGCATTGATATTTTTAAGGGATTGTTGAAGAGGGAAAATATTTTCTCGACTATAATGATTATTGAAAGACTGTTTTTTCCATATACTTGGATTATTAAATATAAAGGCTTCAACACCTAATATTGTATTTAAGCCGATATTATCTCCTTTGTAGATATCACCAGGCATTTTTTTATTTCTTCTTAAAAAACTCTCATCAGTTTGTTCAACCATTAGACGAATACCATTGTGCTTTCCATTAATTGATAAGTTGACAAGCTCACTTTCAGGGGCTAATAAATTTAACACTTTGGCTAATTTATAAGCCACATTATTCATTATTAAAACTTCATTTTTGGGGATAATAAAATTTAGTTTGTTTATATTATTATAAGTATTTTTTTTAGATGTTTTAAATCGCCATGATTTCCTAGGCAAGAGCCAATGATAAAAGTGATCTCCTCTGATCTTCAACTTGCCTTTTAGGATCTGGTTATTAATAATTAAGAGTGATTTCTTTTTATATAATAATCCACTACTTGGAAGATCGCTCTCAATTTCATTCAGTTTTTTGTCATCTATTATCAACATCACATCCGTATTTTGTATTTGCCCTAAAGACTTTAATAATCTGTATTTTAAATCAATAAATGTTGAGTCTACAGCACTAGTTAATCTCATACCTTTTGGAATAGTTACTGTAAACTTGTCGAGTTGGTTATATATTTGTGCTGCATTAACAATCCAAAAAATAAAAAAAATATTTATCGGAATAGTTATTATTAAACTTAAATATAGTAATTTTTTTGATTTAGATATCATGATTTCCTATGTCAAAATTCATAGTAATATTAGTTAAAATCATAGGCTCGAAAAGCTCTAAAATTAGATAAGGCTTAGTTCCTTTTACTAAAAGATTAGCATCGTTAACTACAATTAAGTTTTGTTTCTTAATAATTTTAAAATTGAGTTTATTTTTGTGGGCATTGTGAAATTCCAAATTTTTTACTGATAAATTTTGAAAAGATGGGAATTCGAGTTTCAAGTACTTAATTTGAGTATTAATAGTAGGTAATGAAGAAGAATAATTTTTTTCATTTTTATTTATAATAAAATTGAATTTATTAAATTTCTGAAACTTTTGATTGATAGAATAATTGACCTTCCATTGAGGGTTTAACAATATTTTGTTCAGCTCTAGATTTTGATTATGATCCATTTTTATTTGAACATTAATTTCAACTTCTCCTGAAAAATCATAGAGCTCAATTGGCAATTGAATTTCTAATTCAGGGTTGTCTCCGGTTACTTGGTATTTTTGGTTGATATTTTTAATATGCTTTATTGGTTTGAATTTAATATTGTTGTACGATTGGTTTTGGGTCTTTATTGTTATTGTAAGTCTATTTATTTTTGTGCGAACCTTAAATTTACTGATATTAAATTTAATTTCTTTGAGGTTATTTATGTTTTTGTGAACTTGAATATTAAAACCATCATCAGATATTCTGAACTCTTCTTTAAGGACTGGATGAAAGTCTAAAGTATTTTTCTTATTATTACTGTCTTTAATGCTAAACATAAAGTCGGGCGTTATCTTAGAAATTACATTTTCACTTGATTCCAATGCTACTTTTAAAGCTCTGTCAAATTCCCCAACATCTAATAAAACATCTATAAATTTTGATATAACTAATTCAATGTCCTTATATTTAAAATATACATTTTCAAAATATTCAATTGCCTTTTTTGGGTTAGAAATCTTTAATATTTCAACATATTTAAACTTTGCATTGAAATCATATGAATATTTTTCCTGCCATTTATAAGCAAAATTTTCAGCTTTTTTTAATTGATTTTGGGAAAGCATATAATCAATAATAAATTGATTAGATTCTTCAACAAGCGGATAATATTTATTTAAGAAAGTGCTATCTTTTAATGCTTCTAGTAAGTGTTCATATCCTTTTAATTTGGCTTTTTCAGTAGTAGAATTTTTTATTGTTTTTTGTAAATTGTGAATTTTATCAGAGTAATAGCTGGGTAAACTAAAATCTATACTTGTTAAAGGAAGTCCATTTTTCCATAATGCAAAAAATATGACTGCGAGAATTGCAGATATTATTGAAATGACACTAATAAAGTCTAAAAATTTTATAATTAGATATTTTGGTTTTGACCAAGGGATTGATTTCATAATCTCTATATACCACATAATCTGAATAATTAAATTGCGCACAAACTAATACTGTAACGCATTTATTATAAGTCCTTACATTTAGTATTATAGATGAGTTTGTGATTACAATCGAGAACCTTACAATTTTAATTTTAGCAAAAGTATTTGCGATATTTTAATTGGCACTTATTAATATCTAAGGTTCTAGGATTTAAAATTTTCAATCTGGTTGAATTTTATTCAAACAGGTGAGCCTCAATAAAAAATTTTATAAAAATCAAACTTTAAATAGTGTTGTTAGATAAATAAATGTGTATGCAATTTGTTAATTAAATTATTTCTTTTCCATTTTAGTTAAAACAAAAATATTTGTTGGTATTATCCATTGTAGTGAATTTAAAAACCACAGTGGAAAATATGAAAATAATTTTGTTTCTAATTGATATTTAATTGGGTTTTTCATTATTAATGATGTGTATTCTTTAAATATAAAATTATGTTTAGTAAATGAATTTAACATTTGTTTGTAACTAAGCAAATAAAGGTCTTCTTCATACTTTCCAAGTTTCCTTAATATTTGATGAAAAATAGACGGTTTCAGGTAATGTATAAAAGGAACTCTGTGATGGGGCTCAATAGGAAAATTGCTATTAGGAGTGGCATAATAGCAAATTCCTTTATTGTTTAAGCACCTATAGATTTCATCCATATGAGTCTTTTGATCTTTAATATGTTCGACTACATGATTTGAAATGATAATATCAAAGAAACCATCTTCAAATGGCAGATTAGCAGATGAAACTTGTGTAAAATTTTCAATGATTATATTTTTATCAATCTGGTTATAAACATCAACTGCATAAACTTGATTAGAGTTTTTATTAAAGTAGTTGATTATTTTTCCAGTACCACAACCAATGTCTAGAATTTTAATATTTTCAATTTTACTTGACTGTAAATAATGACTCATGACTTGTTCCATTTTCATGGCCTTTCTAATTCTTCCATCTTTTACTACGAATTTGGTCATATCAATTTTTCTCTCTCTTTTTGAATTTTAATCGATATTAAATACATTCCAATATCCCCTAGAATTGTTATTAATCTCAATGTAACAATTAAAACTAATGCATTAACTTCGTTTAAGTCAGAGGATAAAAGGGTGATAAATATGAATTCTCTGACGCCAATACCACCGGGAGAACCCGGAACAATAAAGCCGCTGACAAAAGAAATCGCAATTGCGATTATTAATTTAATAATTGATATATTTTCATCCATAAGTAAAGATTGAATGATGAATAATATTAATCCCAATATGATAAAAGAAAAAAGATTTAGTAATACTATATATAGTATATTTTTTGCAGATAAAAATGAAATTAGTTTTAATTTGTTAGAAACAATAAAAATTAATATTAGTATCGATATGCTTATAAATGAATAAATGATGACTTTATTATCAATTCCTAAATCAATTTGGTTAAAATAGAAGAAATAGCCAATGCTTATCATTAATCCTGTATATATCAGTAATAGGCTTTCATAAATAATACTTGTAGTCACTTCTTTAAGATTAATAGCGTACTGCTTTGAAAGCACAGCACGTCCAACGATATGCCCTATATTGCCAGGTAAGTATTTTCCAATTTGTGAGATACCCATGATTTTATAGAAAGATAAAAATTTAATTTTGGGGTATTTGTGATGAAGTTGAAGATACCATGATGTGACTGAATTCAATTGTGTAATTGCATATAATATTAATCCACTTATAATCACAAAAGATATTTGTTTCTTATTTAAAATTTCAATTATTATCGAGAAGTTATCTTTAAGAATTATAAATATATAAAATAGAGAAAACAGCGAAAAAACAATGCCAATATACTTGCTATATTTTTTAGTCACAGTTTTAAAGTTCATTAAATAATTTCATATATTTTAGATAAATTGATTCCCATGAAAAATTTGATACGACATGGTTCTTAATATCATTTGAGTTTAAAAGTTCTAATTTATTCATTGCATTGATATAGGCTTCATTATCTGCCTCAGGCACTAAAAAACCTGTTATTTCATTATGAATAGCGTCTTTTACTCCTTCAATATTACTTGCAATCACTGGCACGCCATATAAACCAGCTTCCAAGTTAACAATACCGAAACCTTCCATGTCATTTTTTATGGTGATGTTCGGAGAAATAAAGGCATCACAAGCTGAGAATAACATATGCTTTTCATCGTTACTCACTTTTCCAAGTAGAAATACTTTGTTTTGAAGGTTGTTTTTCGCGATCAAGTCTTCTATATTTTTATATTCATCACCATCACCTGCAATCAAATAAATATAGTCATTGTTTAATTTATTTATAATGTTTTTTACAAACCAGTAGACTCCTTTTCTTTTGACCAGTCTTCCAATAGTAAATAGTATTGTTTTGTTCTGTAAATTAATATTAAAACGCTTTTCAAGTATTTGCCTAGGGTCTTTTAAATCAATAGCGGGGACTGAGTCAATGCAAATGCCTACAGGTATTATTTCACATTGCTCTATTGAAACACCTCTTTCTAAGGCTGCATTCCTTGTTGCATGACTAATTGCCACAATATTTTTTATTTTGGGTAAAAAATATTTCAACATTTTTTGATAGTAAAACTTATTAAATATAACATCTAAACCATAAATGGTAATCACTACTTTCTTCTTTAATATATTCTGAAAGAAACAAGCCACAGAACTAAGTACGCCATCTCCAACATATACCACTTTGATGTTTTTTGTTAATACTAAATAGCTTCCATAAATAAAAATCCATGGATAGAACCAAATTAAATGAATTTGAGATTTAGTCAGGATTATTGAATAGACTTTTTGATTTAATTTAAATTGGCTATGTAAATGATAGGCATAATTTTCCATACCGCCAACAATGGGTGGATATTTTCTACTGATAAAAAGAATATTCATAGTTTAGATTTGACCTAACATTATTTTTGCCCTAAATAATTCATTGAAACAATTTTATGCCGTAAGGTATAATTATATATTATCTAATAATTAATATTGAAGTATAACTTGTTGAAAGTTGATTTTGTTAGATAATAAAACTTCTATTTTATAAGTGTTAGTAATTATTTCTGATTTGCAAATTTAGGACTGTTTTTAATTGTTATGGTGCTAGATACATAGATTGATCATATCTATGATAATATATAATTACATCATTTTAAAAACACTCAATGCAAAAAATAACACTAGATAAAAATTCTAAGAAATTAATAATCTTAATAAGTTTTTTATTGTTTATTACTGCTTTTGTAGTTAGATTTAATTTTTATATAGATACAAATATAAGAAAACCACTGATAGGAGATGCTAAATATTATGTTGTTTATGCCAATAATATTGTAAAAAATAATACGTTTTCAAAAGAGAAAATCAACCCAAAGCCAGATTCTTTTTGGTCTCCTGGGTATCCAACATTTCTTGCAATTAATTTATATATTTCAGAAATAACAGGTTTTGATTATTATGATACAGTCGTCATATTTCAAATGTTATTAGGCTCAATTGTGGTGGTGCTTACCTTTTTACTTGGCAATATGTTTTTAAATTTTTGGTGGTCTTTATCAGCGGCACTATTAACAATAATCAGCCCTCATTTAATCAGTTATTCAATATTCTTAATAACAGAAACTTTGTTCTCTTTTCTGTTACTTTCTGGAATTTATTTTTTTTGTAGTTATCTTAATAAAAATAGAAAATATTTATTGTGGCTAAGTGGTTTAATATTTGGTTTGGCATACTTAACAAATCAAGTTTTGTTTTTTTATCCATTGTTAATTATATTGTTATTGGCTTTTTTTAAAAAAATAACATTAAGAAAGTCGATTCCATTTTTTTTAATTTATTTCATTTTTGTTTTTTCATGGAGTATACGTAACTCAATAAATGTAGAGGAAGGCTCCTTAGATAGTTCCAATAGATTGCTTACTAATTTGGTTATTGGTATGCACGCAGATTATCATGATATTTGGAGAAAAAACCCACGGGATCCTAATAATCCAGCAGATATTGATTTAATTAAGTTCAATGGTTCTTATAGTTTATTTTTAGAAACACTTGCTGATAGAATCAAAAATTCTCCTATGCATTATCTTAAATGGTATTTTATTGAAAAACCTATAAATTTATGGGGCTGGGAAATAGCAGTCGGTAGTTTTGATGTCTTTGTGTATCCAGTCATTACATCTCCTTATCATTCCAATACTTTGTTCAAAATTTCTCATAAAGTAATGAAAACAGTACATTATTGGTTGTTTTTATTCTCGTGTTTAAGTCTGGTTTTAATGGTATATTATTGGAAGCAAACAAAAGTAGAAGTTGTCTTAATAATTGGCTCAATAATTTATGTGAGTGTTGTTTATGTTATCACCCAAGCAGACTCTAGGTATTCAGTTCCTTTGCGGCCTGAAATGTATTTATTAGCCATGTACTTTTTACAAATATGTTCAATTGAATATTTTAAATCTCAAAATAAAATAAATAGTTAAAGCTTTTAATATATAAATTAATAAACTAAATCAACTTGGTTTTTTTTGACATCTATCCTTCTTTAGGAGTTTTGGTCTCAAATTTATCAATTTGATATAAATAGAATACACCTTTTGAATCTATCAATTTAACATGGTTCTTAAAAAAATTGGTCATGATGGTTTGATGTGAAATTTCTTTTCTAGAAAGTTCTTGATTGAATAAATCTACTCTGACCAATATATGTGTAATGTTTCTTTTTAAAAACGCTTCAGATAGTTCAGAAGCATTTGAAATGTTTTTGACAAGCTTAAAAGGCAGTTTGCTTTCTAGTGAAAGTGGTACATCAATATAGTATCTTCTATTGCCAGTATAAATACCTAATAGTTTTCCATCACTAGGGACTATTTCGTTGGCTCTTTGGTTAAGTGGAAAATAGGAAAGCTTATTTGAAATATAGTCGTCACGGCTTATTTTTCCTGATATAAAAGGCATAGGATTAATGTTTCTATACAAAGAAAGAGCATAAGACATGTTATAGATAAAGTATGTAGAGATTAATAATGAGAGAATAAAAAGTGGTGCCTTTGATTGATTGAACTTTGTTTTTAGCCATTGATTTAATTCAAAAAGTCCAAAAACAGAGAGAATAACCATAGGGCTAACAATGGTAATGACATACCTTATTCGCATATCTGCAGCTAGCAAAGTGTATAACAGTGTGAGGATTACAAAAGTTGCAAGGAATTGATTTTGCCAACGATTTTTCTTTAAAACTACAAGCAGTAAAGAAAACAATAACAAAAGAGGATTTAGTTTTCCATCAAAATACTGCGGTTTATTATCTTGGCCTTCATAAAATATTCTTATTGGAACAGCTAATGAATAGAGTAAACTTTCACCAAATACTATTTTTCTAGTTGTTAATGGGTTAAGTCTTTTGGCTTTGAACGGTTCTTGCTCATTAGTGTTTTGATTTTCTTTACTAATTTGTGAAAAAAATGATTGGTGTAGAGGGTAGATCGGATTACCTGTCAAAGAATAGTTTCTTATTAACCAAGGAGAGTAAATTAATAAGGCACAGATAGAGAAGATAGCCATGTACTTTATAGTTTTAAATTTTACTGATAAATGATGACTATTTGCTTTCAAATAGAAGTAACTAAATAAGAGTGTTAATACAGTCACAGACAGCATGGCATTATATTTGGTTGATAATGCAAAGCCACTAGAAACTCCACTAATAATTATCCAGCGAATCTTCTTCGGATCTTCCAGCCAGATGAGAATTGAGAATAGTGATGCCGTAAAAAAGAATAATAGACCCAAGTCAACATAAACAGTCACTGAGAGTTTCAGAATAACAGGTAGAGACAAAAACATAAGTCCTCCCAATAATCCCCAAAATACTCCAAGAAATCTTCGTACATAGAAGAAAATGAGTAAAACTATCCCGAGACCAAAGGCAAAGTGAATATATTTTGCCGCTATATCCAAGTCAAGGGCTACAGGTAATACATATAACAGGTCTATAAGTTGTGGGTAATAGGAAAATTCCATATCAGGAACTTCTGTCATGATTCCTTCTGAGAGCCAAATTTTTGGCAGCGCTAAATGATGTGTCTGAGCATCACGACTAACCGGAGGTACAGTAGACATGATAATAATGAGTATAATGATAAATCCGTAAGCCAGTGAAAAGAGGGTTTTAGATAATTTAGTCATTTGAAAATTTAGCCTGTTAATATAAATAGATAATTTAAAAATTAAACTATCAAATTTCTTTAAGATATTTTTAATTAAACTCTATCATGAATAGTTTATGTAAAGTTAAATTTTTAAGACTTTTTAATAATCATTTAAAACTATGACTAGTCAATCTAGACATATTGATACAGTTCATTTATTTTACATTATCAAAAGCAATTTTCAAATTCCTTTGCCATGATTCAAATCCTATCCTTCTAATGGGTGACCCTTCTGTTTTTTTTAAAAATGTTGTTTCATCCCATGACATGAGTTCAGCTAAATCAGGTTCATCGAATTGATTTTTGGGAAGGAAATCGGTGACTTTTGAATCCTGGGAAAATTTATTCCAAGGGCACACCATTTGGCAATCATCACAGCCATATATGCGGTTGCCAATGGCTTTATGAAATTCTTTTGGAATTGGACCTTTATGCTCAATGGTCAGGTAAGAGATACAGCGTCTGGCATCAACTTGAAAGGGAGCGACAATGGCTTGAGTGGGGCACACATCAATACATTTGGTACATGTACCACAATGAAAAGTTGATTTTTTACTGATGGGCAATGGGATATTGGTGTAAATTTCACCCAAAAAGAAATAACTGCCAGCTTTCGAATTTAACAAATTACTGTGCTTTCCAATCCAGCCTAGTCCTGCTTTTTCAGCAATGGCTTTTTCCATTACAGGAGCTGAGTCTGTAAAGACTCGGTAATTAAAATCACTCACTTCTTGTTTTATTTTTTCAGCCAATTTTTTTAATCTCTTTCGAATCAGCTTATGGTAGTCTTTACCCATTGCATATCTTGAAATGGCTGCTTTTTTAGGTTGTTTTAGGACTTGTTCATAGGGGATAATAGTTTTATATGAATAATCAAACCGCAATGAAATGATGCGGATGGTCTCTTCAACTAATTCTTCTGGATGGGTGCGTTTGGATCCATGTTTATGCATATAATCCATTTGTCCGTGGAATCCTTTTTTAATCCACTGGTTTAAATGGCCTTCGGCTTCAGATAAATCTATGTCAGAAATCCCTACATGAGAAAATCCAAGTTCATTGGCCCATTTATTTATCTTTTTTAATAATTGACTATAATTCATTTTCAATCTGTAAAGCATCTACTTGATTATTTAAGTCCTGAATATGTTGTAACCAATAACTACTTTGGTCGAACCAAGGAAAAGCCGATTCAAAAGCAGGATCATCGAAACGTTTAGCAAGCCATGCACAATGGTGTAACATTCTTAAGGTTCTTAGTGACTCAATCATGGTAATTTCATGATGCGGGAAGTCTCTAAATTCTTGATAGGCTGATTTTACTTTTTCTAATTGTATTTTTTGTTCATTTGGCTCACCTGATAATAACATCCAAATATCCTGGATAGCTGGAGCCAATCGTGAATCATCAAAATCAACCAAAAAAGGTATATCATCACGCATCAATATATTACCAATATGTAAATCTCCATGAACGCGGATATTGTGACAATCCTCTAGTTTAGGCTGCATCAAATACATGAGTTGTTTGCAAGCTTTTGTATAATTAGATTTGTGTTCAAAAGGAATAAATTGTTCACTGACAAAATCAATTGAGTCTTTGCCAAAGGTCAAAATATC
>Ga0316204_10006770_pt1 | contig 17329 bp, 17 predicted proteins | sample 6monrhotite_MG_2_FD_205661 | JGI IMG/M metagenome (GOLD analysis project Ga0316204, IMG submission 205661) | Microbial mat bacterial communities from mineral coupon in-situ incubated in ocean water Damariscotta River, Maine, United States -... | ecosystem: Environmental > Aquatic > Marine >... | reverse complement strand
GGCTCTGGCAACTCAAGTAGATGCACTAGAAGCGTTAGAACAGAAATTATACCTACAAATGAAAAAATTAATTAAGATGTGTCAACAAACTACTGCGCTTATAATTAATAAAACAACAATTACTTACTACCTACAAGTACTTGGCATATATTGATCAGCTAAATCTGATGAGCACCTCCATTTAATTGCCCCTCCCACTGTACTTGGAGTTATAAAGATGTTGTTATCGCCTAAGGTTGTATCAGCACCATTGAAATTAATAGTCACTTGTCCTGCTGTTCCTACTGTCACCGATTCAACATTGGCACCATTAATATCGGCTGCAGTTCTTATACCTGCAGAACTATTGCTTGAAGGCATTTCTCCTGTATCCAAATAATATTCACTAATAGATTGCTTAGCTGCAGCAGCCATTGCTATACCTTCTCCTGCTTTTGCTCTTACGGTATAATCTCTATAAGCAGGTATTGCATAGGCCATCAAGATACCAATTATAGCAATAACAATCATTAATTCGATTAATGTAAAGCCTTTCTGGTTTTGAATTTTATTCATTTTTTGTCCTCTTTTTACTTTGCTAATTTTAATTGACCATTTGCATACAGAATTTATTAGTTCAAATATATTAATTTATAATTAAACTTTCATCAGTATTTTTTAATAATAATATATCTATATTTGTTAAAATCACTTATTAATGCATGACTCAATGTGAATATTCATTTATAAAGCGCGAAACTGACAAATTTTGTAACATTTATTTACATATTAATTGTTATCATTAAATATAATGATAGACTTTCCATATTTTTTTAATTGAACACTTTTGACTCACAATATTAATAAACACATTATTCTAGTTGGCCCAATGGGAGCAGGAAAATCAACTGTGGGATCGATATTAGCTCATAAATTAGGTTATCATTTTTATGATGTAGATAGTGAATTAGAAAAATGTTGTGGTGTGAGTGTTAATTTAATATTTGAAATTGAAAAAGAAGATGGGTTCAGAAAAAGGGAAACACAGATGCTTGAAAAATTATTGAGTTATCCACCTTCAATTATAGCCACGGGTGGTGGAATCATTGTAACAAGTCAAAATATACAAATGTTAAAACAAGCTAAAGCAGTTATTATTTACCTAAAAACTGATATCAAACAACAATTATACAGACTAAGAAAAGATAAAAAACGCCCTTTATTACAAACAAATGATCGTAAACAAAAATTAAAAAAATTAGCCAATGATAGAAATCATTTATATGAATCAATTGCAACAAAAATTGTAAAAACAGGCCATCAATCCGCCCATAAGATGGCAACAATAATAATGAAACACTACTTATAACCCTAACATGAAAACAACAACTGTTAATGTCAGCCTAAGTAATTGTCAATATGATATTTTTATTAATGACTATTGCTTTGATTTGAAACCAATTCAACATTTATTAACCAATAGACATATTGCTATCATTTCTAACCAGACTGTCGCTCCCCTTTATCTAGATTCTTTAATCAAGGCTCTATCACCGTACAATAAAAAAATTATTACATTTAATTTACCCGATGGTGAAGAATACAAAAATCAAAACTCTTTAAATCTAATTTATGATTTTTTAGCCGAGAATAATTTTAATCGATCTGATTTATTGATCAGCTTAGGTGGTGGTGTGATTTGTGATATGACAGGATTTGCTGCTGCAAGTTGGATGAGAGGCATCGATTTCATTCAGGTTCCTACAAGCTTATTAGCCCAAGTTGATGCATCTGTTGGAGGTAAAACGGGTATTAATCATGCAAAAGGGAAAAATCTTATTGGTGCGTTTCATCAACCAAAAGCAGTCATTATTAATACAGCAACAGTTAAAACTTTAACTAAACAAGAATATAAATCAGGATTAGGAGAAGCTATTAAATATGGTTTCATTAACCAGCCTCAGTTTATTTCATGGATGCAAAAACATGCCCACTCGATTAATAACCTTGACTTAACTACATTAACATCACTAATCACACAATGTTGCCAGTTTAAAGCAGAAATAGTTCAGCTAGATGAAAAAGAAGGAGGTATTAGAGCTTTATTAAATCTTGGTCATACCTTTGCTCACGCCATCGAAACATTCACACAATATAAATCTTTTACTCATGGACAAGCAGTCAGCATTGGTATGGTCATGGCTGCTGAACTTTCTGGAATTATTGGATTGTCAGATAATAATCTACGAAAAGAACTGGAAAAGCACTTGCAACAATTTCATTTGCAGATTAAGCTATCTAAAGATATAGACCCAATTGAACTGGTTAAACTTATGAGATTAGATAAAAAAGTTATTGGGAACAAACATAGACTAATTCTCATGAAATCAATAGGCAAAGCTTTAATTAAGAAAAATGTATGCGAAGAAAATATTTTACAAGCAATTATACAATGCCAAGCGTAGTATTTTTACTAATAACGAGTCTGAATATTCATGCAAAAAAACAAGATAAAGATACGGAAATTATTTGTTTTGCCGCACAAAAAAAATGGGTATGTGCTCCTGCAGACCAACAGGATCTAGCCAATGAAAAAGCACAAAAACTTTTAGGTGAGAAAAAATCAGAGGCTGGTGATTCAAATGTGATTATCAAATCGATAAATATTCCTAAATTTGATAGTTATGACAATTCATATAATAAAATCTTTAAACCTGTAGAAACTGAAAAAAAACAATATATTGCGAAAGAAACGATCGCAGTAAAACAAAAACCTTCATTACCCAATAACTCCATTAAAACTATAAAAGAAAATGATAATCCTTATGCTAAACTTTGGTCTCACCAGTTAATTGGGCTAAGCACACCCAACAGCGCAATAAAATTTGTTCAACAAAATAATCTAAACAAAGAAGAGGTTCTCATTATAAAATCCACGCGAGCTAATATGGATTGGTGGATAGTGCTATTTGGACTGTACACAAATAAGCAAGTAGGCTTAGACAATGAAGTCAATCTTCCCAACAATATAAAAGATGCCTGGCTAAGACCATTAAAGAACCTTAAAGTTAATGGATTTATAGAAAAATATTAAGGTTAATGATAAAAAGTACATTTATAATACAAGATCCTCTTAAGGCTCTAATTTAAGGAAAAAATAATGTCAAAAGTAATTTTGTATGGGACGCTGATGTGTCCCTATTGTTTTGCAGCAAAACGTTTAATGAAACAAAAGAATATCGATTTTAACGAAATTAGAGTAGATAACAACCCTAAATTAAAACAGGAAATGATTACAAAATCAGGTCGATTTACAGTTCCACAAATATTTATTAATGAATATCATGTAGGAGGATATGATGATTTAGTTAGCCATTCAAAATCTGGAAAATTGGATAGTTTATTATAACAACACTAAACAGTCTCTTTAGTATCAGAACTTTTTATACACTATCTTTTTTCTGAGGCCATGCGTTAATAATAGCATTGACCATAGTCGCCAATGGAATAGCGAAAAATACTCCCCAAAAACCCCAAATACCACCAAAAAATAAAACCGCTAAAATAATGGCCACTGGATGCAAGTTATTCACTTCAGAAAAAAGCCACGGAACCAAAACATTACCATCTAATAATTGTATGACTCCATAACTTATAATTAACCATGCAAAATCTGATGTCCAACCAAATTGAAAAAAAGAAACCAATGCAATTGGAATTGTAACAATGGCTGCACCTATATAGGGAATTAACACAGAAAACCCTGTTAATGTGGCAAGTAAGATTGAATATTGCAAATCAAACAAAATAAATAAAATGTAAGTCACTAATCCAACAATAAATATTTCTATAACCTTGCCACGTATATAATTCCCAATTTGTTCATCAACTTCACCCCATATTGACAATGTTAATTTAGAATCCCTGGGAACAAACTTTGCAATCCAATTCAAAATAACCTGCTTATCTTTCAACATAAAAAACACCAGAATAGGCGTTAGAATTATAAAAATACCTATTGAAATAAAACTCAAAAAAGAGGACACAGTTTTAGTTAAAACTCCTTGTCCCAGTTGTGTGAGTTCATTTGTTATAGAACCAATCATAGATGTGGCTTGTTCAGTTGAAATAACTGTTGGATAGTTCTCAGGTAATTTTCTAACGAACTCCAAACCAGTATTTAAATAAGTTGGTAATTGTTGGACCAATTGTGATATCTGGGAGATTAATATGGGAATAACCCAAAATATTAAAAACAATAACAATGCGACAAATATTAAAAAAACCAGTGTAACAGCTAAAATTCTAGGCACGTTTAGTTTTTGCAATCTTACGATAACACTTTCAAGCAAGTAAGCCAATACAATACTGCTAAGGAATGGTGCCAATGGTTTGCCTAAAAATATTATAATGGCAAATAGAATGATTAACATACTAATCAATATGACGACTTGAGGATTATTGAAGTTTCTTTTAAACCAACTGGCTAGTACATTCATTATCTAAGCTTTGTGAATTTTAAGTATATTATCTATTATACTACAGCTGTCATAGGTATTAAATTTTCAATTAATTAAAATTGAAAACTCCATGATGCAACACCTTCTAAATGATTTCTTAGGGTGTTGTTTGCTTGCCTACCAAAATCAGTACTTCCAATCAATAAAGGTTTATTTGCAAAGCTAGTAAATAGCTCAAACTGTCCTAAATTGCTTAAAAGTGAAACACCTAATTTATAACTGACAGAAGCAGTATCATTATTTAAGATATTATTAAATATAATGGCTGTTGCAGGGGCTTGTTGCCTAGAAGTTACATTGAAGTTCCACGATAAATTATCATTGACTTTTTGTTTAAAACTTACTGAATAAACAGTTAAATCTTCTAATTTAAACACTGGACTAATGGGACTGTTATAGGCATTTAAAAAAGACTGTGAGTAGCCTGAGTGAACAAATGGGTCAATATTACTAAATGAAATTTCTTCAGCTGCAAAATTAATTTTACTGTTTTTAAAAATTTTCAAACCAACTGATGCAGTATATTGACTAGGAATATCAAAATCTCCTGGATCTGAATAGCTACTTCCCGTTGAATCAAATTCATTCATAATAACCTGACTTTGATAATCAAATGAAAAATCAATCATACTGTTTAATTTCTGAGAGACATTAAATTGATAACCAGTGCCTTTATTAATATTTATCTGCGAACTATCGCTATATTGTTTGGAAATTCCAGATTGACCTAATGTTACAGAACCAAAAGAATTATCTAAAAACTTTTGCTGTACAAGTATAATGCCCACACCGATACTACTGTTTCCTTTAGAAAAGACATAGCCAGGCGCATAAAAATCTTGTTCAACTAGTTTCAGGTTTGATTTTTTAAAGTGTGTTTGAGAGTCTAAATTTGTTAATAATTCAGACAAACCATGAGGCGTTAGCTTTATGTTCTTTGAAGCAAAAGAAAAATAGACATCACTATCGTCATACAATGTATTAAATAAACTATCTGAAAAGACAGGAACACTAAAATTGCTACTTGCCGAGCTTACGAAATTTGATAATAAATTTGATGATGAGTGAGAAGAAATATGGCTTCTATTTAATCTTTCCAATTGATTAAAATAACTAGGATTTAGTTTAGCAGAAATTTGATTCCGCCATTTCCCTAAAAACATAGAGTTATTATTGGACATTTTTAGACCTAATCCCGTTCCAACATTATCTAAAGATGATGAAACAGATACATCGGCAATAGCCGTTTGAATACCAGTCAAGTACAATAATGCAGAAATTGAAAAAAGCTTTTTGATAAAATTATTAACCATTAATAAAAATTAAACATATATAGGCCATATACTGACAAAATATTCACATTTTGTCAATCTTACTTCACATATCATTATGACTCTATAAATTGTTGCTTATATGCCACACAGTCTAAAACTATTAACTATTAGAGTGCTTTAAAGCCTATATCTGTTCGATGATATTCACTATCCCATGACAGAGTATCTACATATTCGTAAGCTTTATATTTCGCACCCTTAATTCCATCTGATAAGGCACACACACACAAAACTCTACCACCATTTGTTACAATTTGATTGTCTGAAAATTTAGTGCCTGCATGAAATATTTTTCTTGATGCATCTGTATTTTCCAATTCTAAACCTTGTATTATAGAACCCGTATTGTAACTTTCTGGATAGCCTTTTTCGGCTAATACAACCCCTAAACAAGCTCTATCATCCCAATTAATCTCTTGCTTATCTAACTCACCATTTATTGCTGCCAAACACAATAAATCTAAATTTGATTTTAATCGCATCATGATGGGCTGTGTTTCAGGATCTCCGAATCTTACATTAAATTCAACTACTTTTGGATCACCCAATTCATCAATCATTAATCCTGCATATAAAAATCCAACAAAAGGGCTTCCCTCTTTTTGCATCCCTGCAAGAGTCGGTTTTATAATAGATTCTACTGTTTTATCAAAAACTTCAGAATCTACCACTGGAGCAGGAGAGTAAGCACCCATTCCTCCCGTATTTGGACCTTTATCACCATCATCTCTGGCCTTATGATCTTGGGAAGTTGCCATTGGCAAGAAATTTACGCCATCTGAAATGACAATAAAAGAAGCCTCTTCACCGACTAAAAAATCTTCGACAACAATTCTATGACCCGCTTCACCAAAGGCATTGCCAGCCAACATGTCTTTAATAGCTTCTGTGGCTTGTACAGCAGTTTTTGCGATAACAACACCTTTTCCAGCTGCTAATCCGTCAGCCTTTATCACAATTGGATAATTCTGTTTATTTAAATATTCCAAGGCTGGATTTATTTCAGTAAAACTTGCATAAGATGCAGTGGGGATCTGATATTTTGTTAAGAATTCTTTACTATAGGTTTTCGATCCTTCTAATTGCGCAGCGCTGGCACTAGGCCCAAAGCATTTAATACCAAAGTTTGACATATGATCGACAATACCATCACACAATGGTTGTTCTGGTCCGACTACAACCAGATCAATATCTGATTCCTGGCAAAATAACACCAATTTTTCAAAGTCTCCAGCTTGAATATTAATATTTGTAATATGTTTTTCAGATTGTGTTCCAGGATTACCTGGAGCTACATACACATGTTCAACAGAGGAAGATAGACTTAGTCTCCAGGCTAAAGCATGTTCTCTTCCGCCAGAACCGATTACCAAAACTTTATTTTTCATTGAAATTTCTCTGTACTAATATTAATTTAATTGGCTAAATTTAAGTTTTTATTAATTCAATCAAATTAATGATTAAAGTGCCTAACTCCGGTAAAAATCATTACCATATTATGTTCATTAGCCGCATCAATGACTTCTTCATCTCGAATAGAACCACCAGGCTGTATTACTGCAGCAATACCACTTGCAGCTGCCGCATCAATACCATCTCTAAAAGGGAAGAATGCATCTGAAGCCATCACAGACCCGGTGACCTTTAAGCTAGCATCTTGGGCTTTTATGCCAGCAATTTTAGCACTGACTACACGACTCATTTGACCTGCTCCTACACCAATTGTCATTAAGTCATTTGCATAAACAATTGCATTAGACTTAACTCTTTTTGCCACTTTCCAAGCAAATTTTAAATCTGCCATCTGTTGTTCTGTCGGCTGTTTTTTACTCACGACTTCTAACTGACTATCATCTAGCTGTAAGATATCAGCATCTTGGACTAGTAATCCACCATTAACACGCTTAAACATTTGCCATGGTTGTTGCTTACCCTCCCATTGTCCACAATTTAAAATCCGTAAATTTTTCTTAATTTTAAAGACTTCAATCGCATCTTCTTCATATTCAGGAGCAATGATAACTTCGACAAATTGTTTTTCTGTAATAATTTCTGCCAATTGCTTAGTCACCTTATCATTAAAAGCAATAACACCACCAAAAGCCGATGTTGGATCTGTTGAAAAAGCCTTTAAATAGGCCAATTCTAAATTTGATTCAAGAGCCACTCCGCAGGGGTTTGCATGTTTCACTATCACACAAGCCGGAGCTTCATCAAATTCTTTGATACATTCTAAAGCAGCATCAGCATCAGCAATATTATTATAACTTAAAGCCTTTCCTTGAATTTGTCTGGTATATCCAATTGTTCCAATAATTGGATTTTTTTCAGCATAAAAAGCACCTTTTTGATGTGGATTTTCTCCATAACGCAAATGTCCAACTTTTTGAAATTGTGTGGTCAAATACCTTGGAAAATCTGCTTTATCTCCGGTATCCTTAATAGCACTGAGGTAATTTGCAATAATACCATCATATCTGGCTGTATGAGCAAATGCTTTAGCGGCTAGGGTGTGTCTATTGGCATGAGAAATACCGTTATATGTAGTCATTTCATCAATAAATTCTGCATAATCGCAGGGATCAACTAACACAGTTACCCTGTCATGATTTTTTGATGCGGCTCTAATCATTGCAGGCCCACCAATATCTATATTCTCAATGGCATCTGCAAGGCTTGAATTTTTTGATTTTACAGTTTCTTCAAAAGGATACAAATTCACAACTAATAAATCAATTGCTTCAATCCCATTATCTTGCATCACATGATTATCTATATCAGATCTACCTAATAATGCACCATGAACTTTGGGGTGGAGAGTTTTAATTCTTCCATCCATCATTTCGGGAAACTCTGTATAATCCGATACATCAGTCACCTCATGCCCAAGCTTCCTTAAAAAGTCTGCGGTTCCGCCTGTTGATAGAATTTCAACACCCATTTCTTTTAAGTTGTTGGCTAATGATTCTAGATTGTTTTTATCTGAGACACTGATAAGTGCACGCCTAATAGAAACTCTATTTTGAGAGTAAGTCATAATATTATATTTGGTAAGAGACGGCGGAGTATTATAACTGCTAATGACTCATTGCAATAATAGTTTTTACAAATTATGTTTTCTTATTTTATTTCGAAGGGTTGTCCTTGTGATTCCTAAGATTTCAGATGTTTCGGTAAAGTTGCCCTGGGTAAAAGCTAAGACCTCCAATATAAGACCTTTTTCAACTTCATAGGCGAATAATTTATTAAGGTTATTAGCTTTATGCCCCTTTAAATTGTGTAAGTAGCGCCTAACAGTGTATCTTGTATATTCCTGCAAATTCAAATCACCGGCGTCTACCATTATTCAGCACCAAACGTTGAACTAAAGCCAATTTCAAAAGTGACTGCATTTTTTCCAGGGCTTTGTAATTCTAGAGTAATAGGAATCAAAATGTTTGGCAACATTCCAGCCTGTACACCTTCTGCATCGATATATTCTGATGGCAAAAATCGCCTCATGGCAACGATCTCACCATTTAAATTCGACATCTTAATTTGTAAAGCAGGAAACTCTTGAACTTGACTGTCATTATTAATGATCCCAGTAGTAATGATTAAAGCATTATCTCTTCCTGGATGCTGTCTGATACTACGAGAAATCAAAGAGATTTTATCAAGGTTTGAATAATTTGCACCTTTATAACAATCAAATCTTTCGCAGATTTTTTGTTTAATTTTACCTTCAGGCAATTCTATACTTCCGTTTTTTATGGCCTCAATGGCTTGCCAGGTTAGCACTGAAAGAAAGAATAAAGTAAATAGCAACCATAACATGATCGGTTTTTTAACCTTAACATCTTCATCATCTGAAACAAAATCTGGATGGACAGCAATATCTACTTCACCACCTGAATCAATTGACACATCCTTTTCATTGTTTATTTGATTATTATCTTGAATACTTTCTTTAACGATACTTTGTTTAAATTCATGTGTCAATAATGGCGGTGGATTGTCGTTTTCATGCAATATTAAATCAGAACTTTCTTGAGGTTTATAATCGGATAATGTATCTAGCGAATTAAAAACAGCACCGCATGAACTACAACGAACCATCGCACTAGCAGTAACTAAATCGTCAACTGATAATTTAAATATTTCTCCACACCCTCTACACTGTGTAAACATTTTAACTACTTCTTTTCCTTGCATAAACTGAAACCCAATCTTCAAGAATATTGATTCGAAAGTCAACAAATGATTGACTATATTTTTCAACTATTTCATCAGCCTGCTCTTTCAATATGCCAGACATTATTAACTCACCATCATCTTTTAACATCGCATAAAATGTATCGACCAATGTCATTAAAGGTGCTGCTAGGATATTTGCCATAACGACATCTAACTTATTAATTTGCGAAACACATTTAGGATCTATGATTTCTATTTCAGTTAAAACATGGTTATTACCTGCATTAATTAATGTGGATTCAATCGCTTGTGGATCGATATCTGTACAATAGGCCTTGTTTACCCCATGTTTTATTGCCGCTATTGCCAAAATGCCAGAACCACAGCCAAAATCAATCACATCCTTATTTGACAAATCGTTTTCATCAATCCACTCCAAGCATAATGCAGTTGTTGCATGAGTACCTGTGCCAAAGGCCAGCCCAGGATCTAAAGATATATTTATGGCATTTTCATCAACAACCTCAAAAACACTTGGAATAACCCAGGTGTTTTCGCCAAATTTCATAGGTTTAAAATGCTCAAGCCAAGCACGCTCCCATACTTGATTGACCAATTTTTCTGCTTTGATTTCTCGACCTATATACTTTTTTTGCAACATATCTAGAATGACAGATTGATCATAATCCTGAATGGTGTACATGGCGGTCATTTCAATGTCTTGCCATAATGGCATTTTACCAGGAGCTGGTTCCAAAATTGCGACATCTTGAGCATCTCTAAAAGTCACTGAACAAGCTCCACTGTCTAACAATGTGGCTTCAATGGCATCCACTTCCGATGAATCACAAGGAATTTTTACCTCAAAATAGTCACAACTAACTTCAGACATTAATGATCCTTATCTAATAGTTTTTCCAGATAATGAATGTTTTTACCACCTTCAACAAATCCTTCATCTTGCATAATCATTTGTTGCAAAGCAATATTTGTTTTTATTCCAGACACAACGGTTTCAGCAAGTGCTAGACGCATTCTTTTGATGGTAGTCAACCTGTCTTCACCTCTTACAATTATTTTTCCAATCATAGAATCATAATTTGGCGGGACACGATAACCATCATAGACATGAGAATCCACCCTGACACCCGGTCCTCCTGGCGCATGAAAAACTTCAATGGTTCCTGGAGATGGCATAAATGTTTTTGCATCTTCTGCATTTACCCTGCATTCAATGGCATGGCCCACAATTTGAATATCACTTTGTTTAATTTGTAATTTTTCACCTGCAGCAATTAGTAATTGTTGCTTGATTAAGTCAACACCTGTGATTGCTTCTGTAACAGGGTGTTCAACTTGAATTCGGGTATTCATTTCAATAAAGTAAAATCTTCCATCATCATATAAAAATTCAAAAGTGCCCGCCCCTTCGTATTTAATTCGATTACAAGCATCAACGCAAACCTTTCCAATTTCATCCCTTTGTTCTGGTGTGATTCCTGGTGCTGGTGCTTCTTCAACTACTTTTTGATGACGTCTTTGCATTGAACAATCACGTTCTCCTAGGTGAATTGCATTGCCATGCTTATCCGACAATACTTGAATTTCAATATGCCTTGGATTTTGCAAATACTTTTCCATGTAAACGGTGCCGTCTCCAAATGCGGCGGCGGCCTCAGTTTGTGTCATCTTAATGGCATTATTTAGTGCAGCTTCAGTGTGAACCACTCGCATTCCTCTTCCACCACCACCAGATGCCGCTTTAATAATAATCGGGTAACCAATTCTTTTAGCTATTTTTAAATTTCTCTCAACATCATCATTTAATGGTCCATCAGAACCTGGGACACATGGCACTCCAGCCTCAACCATTGCTTCAATGGCTGCCACTTTATCACCCATCAAACGAATGGTATCTGCTCGAGGGCCAATAAAAGTAAAACCTGAGTTTTCAACCCTTTCTGCAAAATCAGCATTCTCTGCTAAAAACCCATATCCTGGATGTATTGCTTCGGCATCAGTGACTTCTGCAGCTGCTATTATTTTCGGGATATCTAAATAACTATTAAGCGAAGGTGGAGGACCGATACAAACTGATTCATCAGCCATTCCTACATGTTTTTGATTTCTATCTGCAGTTGAATGGACAGCAACTGTTTTGATACCCATGGTATGACAGGCACGAAGAATTCTTAGGGCAATTTCGCCTCTATTAGCTATAACTACTTTTGAGAACATATAATTAACCCTAACTTATTACGAATAAAGGTTCATCAAATTCAATGGGTTGACCGTTTTCTACAAGAATTTTAGTCACAGTACCAGTAAATTCAGATTCAATTTGATTGAACATTTTCATGGCTTCAACCACACATAAAGTATCGCCTTCTTTCACTTTTTGGCCAACTTTCACAAAAGGTTCAGCATCTGGAGAAGCTGCCGAATAAAACGTACCTACCATTGGGCTTCGTTGAGTATTACCATCTTCACTTGCAATGACTGACTCATTATTTTCAACAGCCTTGTTCAATACTGGCGCAACGGATGCAACAGGTGCAGCAACAGATTGAGGTGCTAATTGAACCTGTGATGATGCAACATTATTTTGAATATGCCTTGATAATTTTACAGACTCTTCACCTTCATGAATTTCTAGCTCTGTTAATGAAGAGCTTTCTAATAGCTCAATGAGTTTTTTGATTTTTCTAATGTCCACGTGTGTCCCCGTTTATTAGTTTAATATATGTTTCAATGCTAACAGATAGCCATTAGCGCCTAACCCAGAAATTGTCCCCACTGCAATATCAGAAAAAAAACTTTTCTTACGAAAATCTTCTCTTGCATAAATATTGGATAGATGAACTTCAATAAATGGAATTTTAGTCGCTTGCAAAGCATCACGAATAGCAACTGATGTATGTGTAAATGCAGCAGGATTGATAATAATGTATTGATTGTCTTGATTCATCAAAGATTGGATTTTATCGACTAATTCATATTCTCTATTAGACTGTAAAAAATCAATCGACACATCCGTATCCTTTAACATATCCAACATCATACTCTCTATATCAGACAGCCCAACAACCCCATATATCTCAGGCTCTCTGCGACCTAAAAGATTGAGGTTTGGACCATTTAAAACGGTAATATTCATGTTAAATAACGCTATCTTGCTACTAAAAGTAGCAATTTTGCCTAAAAAATCCGCAAATGTCTATAAAAATTAAAATATTAACCTTTTTAACGGTTTTGCCTCAAACGTTCGTTTTAAACAAAAGTCTCAACTTTCTTTGCTTACATTTTTGTGTCGAAATAATCGACTCGAAAGTAAACCAACAAACAACATGAACACAGTTAAGAGATATTTATTCACTAATGGAATCACAGGTATTGGATTCACAGGACCGGATGCAGCCCCCACTAGGCTTTCATCGGTACCAAAACCATCCCTGTAAGTGACTAATACAGTTATTAATGCACCCAAGTCTTCATTAATAAGCTTGTACTGTGGTGAATTTGCACCACTTATATCTATCCCATCTCTCCTCCACTGGTATGCAAAGGGGCCCAAACCATCATCATCTCCAATATGACTCGTATCCGCAGTTAACGTACTTCCAACAATTACTTCACCTTGAATTATCACACTGCCAGTTGGCGCATCATTAATATTAAATACTTCTATCGAAAAGCTTTGATCGACATCTAAATCGCCATCACTCACACGCAATGTGACATTATGGGTACCCACTTCCGAATCCGAAGGTATAGCTGATAACACACCTGTGGTAGGGTCGAAATTCAACCAATTTGGACGCACCGGATCGCTCAACACTAAGACATCCCCCATATCCACATCTGTCGCAGAAAAAGTATAAGTGTATAGGTCATCTTCATTGACTGAAGTGACAGGTACCGAATTAATAACAGGAGGGGAATTTGTATCCTCAATTGTTATTATGGCTTGCTGCTCTCCATTTTCAACACCACCTCCAGTAATGGTATCAATATCAACATTAATAATTTCAGAGCCCTCTACATCTCCATCAACTACCGCTGTAATTGAATCAGAAGCTGAAGAATTGAAAGCTAATATAGATATAGAAGTTGGAGCTGTATAGTCTGTGGCTATTACTGCTGATCCAGAATAACTAAGATTCACTCCTATATCAACAGGCCATTGATTCATTAAACTTCCTGCCAGTGATACTGTGACAGTAGAGATTCCTCCAGCTTCAGCAATTGTTACAGGGCTTGCAATTAAATTAACATCAGGTAGGTTCGCAAAAATAGCATCGTTTGCTTGACTGATTGCAATATTATATGCACTACTGGTGTTGCCAACACCATCATCCAAAGCTAATGATACTGGCACATTATCAGCCGGTGCCACATCCACTCCACCATCAACCACATCGAAATTAGCGGTATATGTAGTAGAGTTAACGCGCATTAGATCTACCAAAGGAAAGCCATCAATAGTGCCTACAAGATTGTTATAGGTATCACCCCCATCATCTTCAACTGTTATAGTTACAACAACTGTATCCAGCACTTTACTTGGTGCATCAGGAATACTGACATTCGTTATAATAGGTGCAACATCATCGATGACTGAAATATTGAAAGTTTTTTGAAAGCTCGACGCAACACCTTTTAAGTTATTCAACGATTTATTTAAATTTACAATCGCATCATCTGTTTGCACACACACATTGTAAATACCTGGACTTAAAGTACTCACCGTTTGAAGGGCATCTCCTGATATCTGAAAACTGCCATTGCCTAAATCATTGCCAACACCACATGAACCAGCTCCAGACACACCATCGGAAACTAATGTATAATCAAACGAAATGGTATCTTCATCAATAGAACTAAGCATTCCAACAGCACTACCGGCTGCAGTAGTCGATTGATTAATACTATTTTGAGATAAAAGAATATCAGAAGCGGGCTCAAAAACATTTGTCAAAGTTACGTTAAACAAAATTTGATCGCTTAATCCCCCAGAATCAGTCACCATCACCTCAACTTCAAAATTTCCATCTCCACCATTATCACTTGGCGCTTCAAAATTTTGCGGGGTAACAAAGGTCAACAATCCGAAACTCGCATCAATATCAAAAAGAGGTGCATCTACACCACCTGAAACAGAAAAAGTTAAGCCACCTCCTTCAGTATCAAAGTCATCAACGGCCTCAACATCAATGACATTTGTTTGATTCTCTGCCACACTTATATTGCTAGAATTGTTAATAGTTGGGGTTAAATTTGTTGTAGGTGTTGTGCAATTAACAGTAGGACTAAATGTGCAACTTACCGTCCCTGTACAATATACTGTTGAAGATATTGTACAAGCTGTTGGAATACAAGATGGAGTAGGGTTTGTAGTACAATAGATACTTCCCCGAAAAACTGTATCAACTTTTTTAGAAACCGTATTTCCGGAAAGTCTGGCCTGCTTCACTTTAGTAGTACTCAACAAATGATCTGATTTTAAAATATCGATAACATTTTTTGGATGAGAATTAACCTTACGTTTTTTATTGATTGGTTTTTTGGTAAAAGCAGCAAATACAGAATTTTTCTTTTTAGGTTTTGCTAATAATCGCAGTCCATCATTATCAGTACTCTTTAATTTTTCATCAACAACATTAACCACACCTTGGGTAATAATTTTTCGGCCATTAATTGTACTACTGTGATTTCTAGTCGTGGCAAATGCACTTCCACCAAACATGGCAAAAAAAGGTAAAGTAGCTCTAACTGCTTTACTTAATCTATTAACTTTGAATAATTTTTTTTTTGATTTCATTTTAGCCCCCACCAAATAATTTCTAACACAATAAATATACTTTAATTAGCCATTTAAATCAATTATAATTTTGGATGACTAAAGTGGTTCCTCATTCGTGGATGGCTGGGTTCAATTAATTCAGGAAAACTACAATTAGGAATCACAGCAACATCATAAATTTGATCAACATTACCAGTAAACTTAATATGACCAATTTCCGAGTTATTCTCAAGGTTATAGAGCCAGATGCCAGAATAAGTTTCATCGTATTTCTCAGCCAAAGGCGGTGGGGTTTTAACATCCCCAACCCTTACTTTTGAAAGACCTACAAACATCAAAGAACCGTAAAAATCTATCCCACGAGTAAAACCCGGGGCTTCAGCCAAAGTTACATGTTTTTTAGTCAAGGGATCATAAGTACAAATCAAGCCATAACCTGAATTACAAAAATACACTTTATTCTGATGCCATCTCGGAGAATGTGGCATAGTGAGCCCATCAACTAATATAGAATTTGACTCCACATCCATTAATGTTCCGTTGAATTTATCACCTTTTCTCCACATGCCAACCTCATCATATTGAGAAAATGTTGTGACATACGCTGGCTTGCCATCTCTTAAAGCCATGCCATTGAGGTGACACCTATCCTCTGGCAACAATTCTGATATAAAATACGGCTTCCAGCGAGGGACAAAGCTATAATCTGGCTCCACTGTACACAAGCAGGAAAAACTTGAATTTACCACCCACAAACCTTCATCGCCCCAGTCAATGTCATGAATATTTATCATTCCTGAGTAATGTGCTGAACGTGTAATATAACAGGCATCCACCCTTTCATCAGCTGGCGCAGTTAGATTTTTTTGATGAGCCAATAATTCGGCATCCAATTTCTTTTGTTCCTCTATTTGCTCAGGAGATAATTCATTGACAGGTTCCTGTGTTAGGTTTTCTTTCAACTCTTCTAATAAATCTTCAGATTCGCCTACATTCAGTTTTTTAGGTTTTATTCGAGGGGCAGTGACATCATCTTTAATATCCTGTAAAGGTTGTTTAATCTTGTCTAGCAGTCCATCCTCCCTGTGAAAGTTGATTATTTGAGTAAAAACCCCCAAAGTTAACCCATCTTCATTTGCCACTAAACCCATTGGTCTCTTGAAACTCTTAAAGTTAACATCCAAAGACTCCCCATCACTTCTTACCAACATAAGGCGCCCAGCTTGATAAGAAGTAAAAGCCAAGGCTATATTTAATTTTTTTAATAAAGCTGGAATGTTTTCCGTATATTCACAGCCAAAATCTAATGTTTTATAACCTTCTGCTCTATCTTCAGTTGTTTTATCAACATCATTATTAATATTAGGCTTAGATTTTGACACCAATAGAGCTCCTTATCAGTCAATTTACATTTTTTTAAGGTGAGCAATAAAATCATCAGGACCTTTAAAGCCAAAGAAACTATGTTGTTTGATCAACAGGTCATCTTTACCAAAAAACAAGGTTGCTGGAGGACC
>Ga0316204_10006769_pt1 | contig 17330 bp, 16 predicted proteins | sample 6monrhotite_MG_2_FD_205661 | JGI IMG/M metagenome (GOLD analysis project Ga0316204, IMG submission 205661) | Microbial mat bacterial communities from mineral coupon in-situ incubated in ocean water Damariscotta River, Maine, United States -... | ecosystem: Environmental > Aquatic > Marine >... | reverse complement strand
AACGCGGCGTTTCCGGCGCCGATGATGATGGTGTCCCAGCTTGTCATGCGATCAGTCCTTTTTCGGTGCGGTGAACAAATCCTTGCGCAGGGTGATCAGCGCGCCGGGATCGATTTTGCCTTGAATTACGGTGGTATTCCAGGAGAAACGGGTCACCCTAGGAAAACCGGCAAAGATCGGGGCCCATGCCGGGCTTCACCACCTGTTTCAGATCGCCGTCCATCATGCCTCGCCTCCTTTCGTCTGTGCTGCCGCATGACGGCCAGCCAAATAGCCAAAGGCAATCGCGGTCAACAACCCGTTGCCAGAAAGATAGCCCTCAACCGCAGGCCCGGATACCCCGCACGCTGCGCCGCCAGAGGCGTAGATGTTTGGAAAAGTCGTGCCGTCTTTCCGCAGAACCCGCGCATCATCGCCAATCACGAGCCCTCCTTGGGTGTGAAACAGTGCCCCGGTAACCTTAACCGCATAGAACGGGCCAGCCAGTGGAGCGACATCCGAGAAATCCCGACCGAGCGAGTCTGTGCCAGTGCCTTGCGCCAGCGCCTGCGCTTCGGCAATCGTTTCGGCCAGCGCACCCGCGGGTAAACCCGTGGCTGCTGCCAGTTCCGCCACAGTTTCGGCCGACCGGATAGCACCCGCCTTGATCGCCTCGCGGTAGTCGGGAAACCCTGCGACCGCGAAATCGTGGCGCGCGCCGTCATAGATGTTCCACGCGATCCCACCCAACTGGTCGATGACCTTGACCGCCTGTTCGGAATAGCCGCCCATTTCGTTCGAGAACCGACGCCCTTCGCGGTTCACCTGAATGGCGCCCTGCATCATCAGCGCCCATGAAATCAGGATGCCATGTGGATGCGCCAGCGAGCCGTGGCCCTGATAGCCCGACAGGTGCTTCAATGCCGCCCCAAGAGCCTGCCCCCACGCCACCGCGTGGCCTGTGTTGCCTGCGTGGCCGTAGTATTCGCCCCCGGCGATCTGGGGGATGTGCTCGGCCACCATCTCGGCACTGCCGCCATAACCATTGCAGGCAAGGATCAAGGTCTTGCAGCCGATCACCTCGACGGAGCCGTCGGGGCGCGAAACACCCACCGCCATCGCCTCGCCCGTTTCGTCCACATATAGCGTCTCGGCAAGGGCCTCGGTCACGAGAGCAATATCGGCCTCGGCCGCTGCCGCCAGCAGGCGCGCCTCCAGCGCTGCCCCAGTCTTTTCAGGGACAGCGTGCATCCGGTGGCGCGCATGGCCGGGATAAAGGAAATCGTCGAGCACGTGCCACTCAACCTTGCCGGCATCGGCAAGCCATTCCATCGCCGGGCCAATCGTCAGCGCGGCCAGACGAGCGAGACGTTCATCGGACTTGCCGTAGGATTTCGCCATTAGGTCCGCACAAAACAGATCGGGCGTGTCGTCGGTCACACCGATCGCGCGCTGAAACCGCGTACCGGGCGCGGGCACGAAACCCGAGGACATGGAGGTCGAGCCCGAGGGCGAGGCATCGCGCTCCAGCACCACCACCTCAGCACCCTGTTCGGCAGCAGCAAGCGCAGCCGTCAGGCCAGAGGCGCCTGCCCCAATGATCACCACATCGGCGGTGAAGTCGATTTTGGGCGTATCTCTGCTGATCTCCGGCATCAGGCAGCCTCGATCAGGCCTTGCGCCTCAGCGCAGGTCATCACCTTGCCCACCGTGGACAGATCCGCAATCGCGCTGTCGTGAGTGGCTTGTGAGAAGGCCGCGCATCCGTCTGACAGAACCATGGTTTTGAAGTCGCGCACATGGGCGGACCGGACGGTCGAGGCCACGCCGCCATTGGTGACAATACCGCAGACAAAGAGCGTATCTATCCCCGCCTTGTGCAAGCTGAATTCCATCCGGGTCTGGTAGAAGGCCGAATACGCGACCTTCTCGACCGTCAGGTCAGCGGGTTGGAGCGTATCGACAAGCGAGTGCCCCCAGCTCCCCGGCGCGAAATCCCCCTTGCCGAGGAACGGGCGGATCGACTTGAGGTGAGGCGCGATGAACGGTTCACCGCCTTTGCCTGGCACCAGCGTGAACTGTGTCGAGACGATCCAGCCACCCTTTTCGCGCAGGGCATTGGCCACGGGCAGGACCCGGTCGGGCAAGGCGGCAATCGCTTCGGAGGTCTGGCCGCCGCGGGCATAGGCCCCCTCGGGATGCAAAAAGTCGTTTTGCAGATCGACAATCAGAAGACCTGTGCGGGCGGGAATCAGATCAAAGTCCATGCTTAAGCCTCCGGGCGAATGACAAGGTTTCCGAACGCATCGACCGTGGCGGCAAGGCCGGGATCGACAAAGATCGTCGAGTCGGGTTGCTCAAGGATCGCCGGCCCCGCGATGCGTTCGCCAACTGCCAGCGACAGACGGTCATAGAGGCCCGCTTCGTGGAAGGCCCCCTCGGCCCATACCATGCGTATGCCCGTGCGGCAGGCTTCAGCCGATTTGCCGTCCTTGGGCGCAAAGACCGCCATGTCGAAGGCCCGACGACGTCCGATCACGGTGACGCGGTAATTCATCACCCGCACAGGAATACCGTCGAGCAGCCGTCCATAGGCGGCATTATAGGCCGCATCGAAGGCTTTCTGGATTGTGTCCGTCGTCAGACCGCCCGTCGGATCGACAGCGACTGCCACGGTGTGGGTCTGGCCCAGGTAGAGCATGTCGAATTCAAACACCCGGTCGATACGGGCAAACTCGGCTCCGGCGGAGGTCACAACCGTCTCCGTTGTGTCGGCCACGCTTTGCAGCTCTTTTCCAAGAGCTGCTGCGTCAATGTCGGACAAAAGACGGTTCACCGTCTGCACCCGATCATGGCGCATATCGGCTACCACGCAGCCCAGGGCCGAGGTAACGCCCGGGAAGCGCGGCACGAGTGCCGAGCCAAGGCCGACTTCCTTGATCAAGGCCCCAGTATGTAGTGCCCCACCGCCGCCGAAGGGCATGGCGGCGAATTTCGACGGATCATGACCCTTCTCGATGGACACCAGCCGGATTGCGCCCGCCATCTTGGCATTAGCCAGACGCAAGATCGCCTCGGCGGCTTCCTCGACCGTCAGCCTGAGCGGATCAGAGACGTTGGTGCAAATGGCCTCACGAGCCGCCTCTATATCCAAGCGGTCGAGCTTACCACCGATGGGGCGGTCGGGGTTGATGCGCCCCAAGACAAGGTTCGCATCCGTCACGGTCGGGCGGGTATTGCCCTGACCGTAGCAAACGGGACCGGGATCAGAGCCCGCCGATTCCGGTCCAACGGTCAACAGTCCGCTGGCATCGACGCTGGCGATGGAGCCACCGCCCGCACCGATGGTCGTGATCTCGATCATCGGCGTGCGCACGACCATGCCAAAATCAATGGAGGTTTGCGGCGCCAGCGCTGCTGCCCCTTCAGCCACGAGCGACACATCGAACGAGGTCCCACCCATATCGCAGGTCACGATATTCTCAAAGCCTGCCGCCTCGGCGATGGCCTGCGCCGCGATAACACCCGCAGCCGGGCCCGACAGCGCGGTGCGGACTGGAAAGTCCTTGGCCGTGCCCACGCCCATCACGCCGCCATTCGACTGCACGATCAGCAACTCGCCATCAAAGCCATTAGCATCCAGCCCCTGCTCCAACCTGTCGAGGTAGGAGGACACGACAGGCTGCAGATAGGCGTTAAGCGTGGCGGTCGAGAGGCGCTCGAACTCTCGGATCTCGGGCAGGATTTCGGTGGCCGCGGTCACATAAGATGTGGGCCAGACGCTGCGCACAGCTTCGACCGCGATCCGTTCGTTCTCGGCGTTGGCATAGCCGTTGATGAAGAAGACGCACACCGCTTCGCATCCGGCCTCGGCCAATGCACGGGCCTGCACTTTGACCGCCTCAGGATCGACGGCTTGCAGAACAGTCCCATCGGCTAGCACCCGCTCGACCACTTCGACCCGGTCGGGGCGATCCACGACGGGGTCAAACGCACCGCGCAGCCCCCATGTGGTAGGGCGGTCGCGGCGGCGCATTTCCAGCACATCGCGGAACCCCTCGGTGGTGATGATCCCGGTGCGCGCGCCCTTGCGTTCCAGAAGCGCGTTGGTGCCTACGGTGGTGCCATGGACGACGGTGCGAATATCGCCGAAATCCACGACCTTCCGACTGATACCTTCGATGAACCCTTTGGACTGGTCACCGCGGGTCGAAGGCACCTTGGTCGTCTCAACCTGCCCGGTTGCTTCATTGTAGACGAATACGTCCGTGAATGTGCCACCCACATCCACGCCAATTACGATTGTGCCGCTCATGCTGCGCGCTCCTTCCGCAGGGCAGAGGTCGCCGCCTGATCTACAGAACCATCCGTTGAAATAACGACGCCGTAAGCCTCGCACGCCGCCTCGGCACTGACATACCCTTCGATCACATCCGCACGCACCGCTTCGGGGTCTCGCTGCTGCGCATCGCCGTAGCCGCCCCCACCGGGCGTCTCAAGGCGCACGTACTGGCCCTTCTCGATGTGAATGCCCACCATCTTCGAGACCATTGGCGGCGTGTGCTCACCATCCGCCTGTTCAAAGAAGAACCGGTTCGTCGCGGCATCGCCACCGCCCACCACACCGCGCGGCGGAACCTTTCCGCGCTCGCCGAAGAGAAACACATCCGCCTCCTGTTCGAGCAGGGAGATCTCGTAGATGGCACCCAATCCGCCGCGATAGAGGCCCGCCCCCCCGGAATCGGGCCGCAGCGCCCATTTCGTAAAGCGGATGGGATATGCGGATTCGAGTATCTCCAAAGGCGGGATCGTCGCCGTGGAAATCGGCGCGTTGCCGTGGTTCAGGCCATCGCCCGCCCCATGCGCGCCGTGCCCGCCGCCAAAGAATGAGAACATCACCCAGCGCGCGCCATTGGCACGGTGACCGGCCAGCGACAACGCGTTGATCGTGCCATAGGCGCAGGCCATCGCAGATTTCGGGGCCACTTGGGCCACCGCCTGAAACATCACGTCGATCAGGCGCAGGATGGTTTCGGTGTAGCCGCCCACAGGCTTGGGCGCTTTCACCGACAGAAGCGAATCGTCGTCGATGCGAAACTCGACAGGCTCCAGCACGCCCGCATTGGCTGGCACATCGCCGAAGATATGCTTGAGGGCCACGTAGCAGGCCGCAATCGTCGTCGCGCGCGAGATGTTCACCGGGCCCCTGCAGGCAGGTGAGGAACGCGTGAAATCGAGGATCATCTTGTCCCCCTCGATCGTCATATCGAGCGCGATCTTCAGCGGCACATCATCGATGCCGTCATTGTCCAGCCAATCCTCGGCCGAGATGGTGCCCGAGGGCAGGTTCGAGATTTGCGCACGCATCATGGTCGCAGCGCGGGCCTTGAGGGCCGCCAGTGCGCCGCGCGCGGTTGGAACACCGTATTCATCGAGCAGCGCGCTCAGGCGCTTTTCGCCCAGATCCATCGCGTTGATCTGACCATTTAGATCACCATAGAGCGACATTGGCTGGCGCGAGTTGGCCGTTAGGATATCGACCACGTCTTGCCGGAACTCCCCCCGATCATAAAGCTTCACCGGCGGGATTAGCATGCCTTCCTGAAAGCACTCGGTCGCCGCCGGGTTGTAGTTGCCCGGCACATTGCCGCCCACATCGTGCCAGTGACCGACCGAGGCGAGATAGCAGAACACCGCGCCATTGCGGAACACGGGTTTTACCAGACGGAAATCCGACAGATGGGTGCCACCATCGTAGGGATCATTGAAAATCCACACATCACCTTCGTTCACGCCGCCTTGGGCTGCGGCTTTGCGGATTACCGCCTTCACGGCAAAAGCCATGACACCCACGAAGATCGGCAGGCCGGACTTGCCTTGGACCAGCGTATCCCCGGTTTCGGCATCATAGAACCCGTGGCTGGCGTCATGAGCCTCGGCGATGATCGGGTTGAAGGCCGACCGGAACAGCGTTGCGTCCATCTCGTCGGCGATCTGCTCGAAGCGACCCTTTAGGATCGCGAGGGTGACTGGATCAATCTCCATAGGTTTTTCCCTGCTTCAGCATGTCTTGTGTCCCAATGATCTCGTTGAGGCCGGCAAAATCGTACATCCGGTCGCGGAACCCTTCATTCGAGCCGGTCGAGATCAGGCCCCTGTAATAGTCGCCTGCCGTTTTCGCCAAAGCCCGCACCACACCGCCCGGGAAAATGACGAGCGAGAAACCCAAAGCTTGCAGATCGGCCATGCCGTGGATCGGGGTTTTGCCGCCTTCAACCATATTGGCCATCAGCGGGATGCGTCCGCCAAAGTGGTGAGCAATCGACTCAAGCTGCGCGCGGTCTTGCGGGGCTTCGATGAAGAGAACATCCGCTCCCGCCTCGACATAAAGCTCGGCCCGGTCGATGGCGGCCTCAAATCCTTCCACTGCAATTGCATCCGTGCGCGCGATGATCAGCGTATCGTCGCTGGCGCGCGCATCGGCCGCCGCACGGACCTTTCCGGCCATCTCGGTCGCGGTGATCAGCGTTTTACCATCCAGATGTCCGCAGCGCTTGGGCATGGTCTGGTCTTCCAGTTGCAAAGCATTGGCCCCGGCCCGCTCGAACACCCGCATAGTGCGTTGCACGTTCAGCGCGTTGCCAAAGCCGTTGTCGGCATCCACGATCAGCGGGATCCCCACCCGGTCGCGGATCAGCGCAATCGTTTCGGCCACCTCGGCCATGGAGACAAGCCCGATATCGGGGCGTCCAAAGCGCGTGTAGGCAATGCCCGCGCCCGAAAGATAAAGCGCCGTTGCCCCCGATTGCTCTGCAATCAGGGCGGTCAGCGCATCACAAACGCCGGGTGCCAGTAATATGTCAGGCCCACTGAGAAGGGCTTTCAAAGTCATTCGGCATGTCCTTTGTGTTCCGCCGCGAAGCGTTTTTTCAGATGTGGCACCAATCCACCGTTCTCTATGATGGCACGGAGGTTCTCGGGCATCGTCTCGAGCTCAATGTCGGCGGCCTTGTCGATCAGCCGTAGCACACCGCCCTCTGGATCGAGCGTGGCGGCGTCTCCATCCGCGACCCCGCCAAGCGACGGGGCGATCAGGACGGGCAACCCCAGATTGACGGCGTTACGGTAGAAGATGCCCGCAAAAGACAGCGCCACGACGCCCGCCACCTGCAGGTGACGCAGGGCTTCAGCAGCCTGTTCGCGCGACGAGCCCGCGCCGAAATTGCGCCCAGCCACCACGATATCGCCGGGCTGCACGGTTTGGGCAAAGTCAGGGCGGGTCGCCTCGAGACAATGGGCGGCCAGCGCTTCGATCCCGCCGCGCATGTATCGGCCGGGTGCAAGTTGATCGGTATCGATGTCATCGCCAAATAAAAAGATACGCCCGCTCATGCCAGCATCTCCCTTGGGTCCACGATATGTCCGGCCACCGCTGCGGCGGCCACGGTCAGGGGCGAGCCAAGCCAGACCTGCGAGGAAGCTTCGCCCATTCGGCCCTTGAAATTGCGCGCGGTCGAGGAAATGCAGGTGACATCCGCGCCCAAACGGTGGGTGCCGTAGCCTGCACAAATCCCGCAGGCATTGGGCAGGATCTTCGCGCCTACCGCCTCGAACACGGCCATGATGCCGTCTTTGGTGGCGCGATCCTGATCGCGCTTGGAAGACGGGGCGACCAGAAGCTCGACGCCCGCGGCCAGCTTGCGCCCCTTCAGGATACGGGCGGCGGCCTGCAGGTCTTCATATTTCGCCCCGGTGCAGGCGCCGACATAGGCCACCCCGATCGCGGTCTTTTCTGCCTCCAGGGCAGGCATCGCATTGGCGGGCGAATGTGGGGCTGCGACCTGTGGGGTGAGGGACGTGGCGTCAAAACTGTGATGCTCGAGCACCGACGCATCAGGGTCGGTATGAAGATCGCTCAGGTCAGGGACTTCGCCGCCGACGCTGCGCAGGAACGCGGCGGTTACCTCGTCGGGAGCGACCAGCCCGGTTTGCCCGCCCAACTCGGCGGCCATATTAGCCAGCGTCATCCGCTCCTGCATCGACAGGACCTTGATCGCATCGCCCGTGTATTCGACCGCCTGATATTTTCCCCCGTCCATGCCAAGACGCCCGCAGAGCGCCAGCATGATATCCTTGGCCATGAGCCCATCGCCCAGACGACCGGTCCACTCGATGCGGATCGTCTCGGGCACCTTCACCCAGATCTCACCCGTCGCCAGAACGCCTGCCATCTCGGTCGCCCCAATCCCGAACATGAAGGCTCCCATCGCCCCGCCGGTGGGCGAATGGCTGTCGCCGCCGACCGCGAACATGCCGGGCTGCAGCTGTCCGCTTTCCGGCAGCACCACGTGGCAAATGCCCTGCCCGTCATGAAACCGCACGCCCGTGCTGCGCGCCCAGTCGCGGGTCAGCGCGAGGATGGAAGCGCCTTCCTCCGTGTCACCGGGCACGAAATGGTCCGAGACAAGAAAGATCTTTTCCTTGTCCCAAAGACCGACGCCGAGGTCCTTGAGGATCGGAGCCACGCGACGCGGCCCTCCGGAATCGTGGATCATCGCCAGATCAACCTTCGCGGTCACAACCTCTCCGGGGATGACGTGGTCGCGCCCTGCGGCCCGCGAGATGATCTTTTGCGCCAAGGTTTGCTGCATCAGCTTACCCCCTCCTCTGCCGACCAAAGCGGGCCATCCGGCCCAGCCTTGCGCGTCATCGACATTTCAATGTGGTAAAGCTCAGGACGGTAGAGCGCCCGGATATACTGGACGACCCGCTCATCGGCGCTGCGCGCGATCCGGCGCACTTCAAGCAGCGGCGCGCCCGCGTGAATGTCCAGCGCCTGAGCCGTGTCGGGGGCGGCAAGAGTCGCCGAGACCGTCTGGCGCGCAGAGGCCACGCCATGCCCGGCTCGCTCGAGCAATTTCAGCATCGCGGTCGAGCGCAGATCAGCGGCCTGAAAGCTGCGCCCAACCGCGCCGGGCAGGAAACAGACCAGATAGGACATTGGCGCGCCGTCCAAGGTGCGCACCCTGACCGAGCGCTGCACCTCCGCGCCTTCGGGTAATTCCAAGGCGCTGGCGATATCCGGCCCGGCGTTGAGATAGTCGAACGACAGCAGGCGCACCTCGGTCGTGCTTTGCATAAGGCTGATGTTTTCCAGCCAACCGTCAATCGAGGTACGCATCGTTGTCGAGCCGGGGCGCTCCAGTACCCGCGTGCCGCGCCCGCGTTCACGCTTGACGAGACCTGCCTCGGCCAGTTCATCGAGCGCCCGCTTCGCCGTGATGCGCGAGACGCCGTAGTCGCGCGACAGATCTAACTCGCCGGGCAGAACGGCACTCGGACCGAATTCGCCGCTTTCGATGCGACTTTGCAACTGCACCACCATCTGCTGGTAGAGCGGCATCGGCGAGGCCGGGTCCAACCGCACCAGAGGTTTTCCCTTGGTAGAGGAGTGAGCCGCGTTGGTCACGACAAAACGGGAGAATCAATTGTGATCATGCATTAATGTTATAACTATATATCATTAACGCAAGATGCTATTGTCTAACGGTCGTGTTTTGCTGCCGCGTCCAGCATCGCGTGGATCACATCCCGGCGTGGGGCGAGCGTGGCGGGATAGGCCGCACGACTATGGGTCAGGCCCAACCCCAGCACGGTTTCAGCCAGTTTGTAGGTCAGCGGACCGGGATTCACGACCGGCACCGGCAAACGCTCGGCGAGGTAAGCGTGGGACTGGTGCATCGTGGTAGAGCCCAGCAGGATCACATCGGCGCCGTCCTCGTCGATGCAGCGCCGCGCAACCGCCTCAAGGGCCGGGAAGATATCACTTTCCTTGCCTGCCAGCAGCGATTGGTTATCAGGCAAAGCATCGATCCAGCGCACCGAGGCGCAATGCGCGTCAACCCCCAACTCCATCACCGTCTTGCGATATAGATGCTGCCAATGCGGCCACATCGCGATGATCGAGAACCGGTGGCCCAGCATCATCGCCATCAGTACTGACGCCCGCCCCGGGCCAATCACGGGGATCGACAATTCCGAGCGCAGCCCAGCCATGCCGCTATCGGACATCGTGTCGATACAGACCGCATCAAAGCCACGCGCCTCGGCCTCCAGCCCCGCCTCCAAGGCCCCAAACTCGGCCAGCGCCATATCCGAAGCACTGACATAGTTTTTCGGGGCGACGCGGACGGACTCAAAGACAAACTCGATGTCGGGACCTAGTTCGACCGAATTGAGCTGTTCGCGGCGCTGATCGCGGTTCTCTTCGCTCATGGGAAAGGGGACGATCACCAGAACCCGTTTCATGAAAATCTCCTAATTGCTTGCAGGCCCGCCCATCGCACGCCTATTCTGCCACGCAATCAGGAAAACGAAGGCGAGGCAAGGGATGGACAGTCTGGGGCAAGTGGCGGCCTTCGCAGCGCAGACGGCAACATCGGACATTCCACCTGAGGTGACCGAGCGCACGGCCCTAATCCTTGCCGATTGCATCGGTGCAATTGTTGGCGGTGCGGCCGAGCCGGATGTCGCGGCGCTTGCCAGCCGCCAGACCGGCAGCGGTCCGGCGTTGCTGATCGGCACGTTTGAGACACGACCAGCAGGCACCGCCGCCCTTTTGAACGGCACGGCGGGCACGACGCTGGAAATGGATGAGGGCAACCAGTTCTGCAAAGGTCATCCCGGGATGCACACCGTACCCGCCGCGCTCGCAGCGGCAGCGGCAAATGGGCAGGTCAGTGCCGCGGACCTGCTGGCAGCCATTGCCATAGGCTATGACGTGGGCGCTCGGGTCGGGATTGCGACGCAGCTGCGCACGGCAATGCATCCTCATGGCACTTGGGGCGCGATCTGTGCGGCGACCGCGGTGGCACGCCTGCAGGGTGCCCAAACCGAGCAGATGCGCCATGCGATCAGCCTTTCGGCCAGCCTCGGCTTGTCCACGTCCCGACGCACAATGCTGGAGGGCGGCACGGTGCGAAACGTCTTCGCAGGTGTCTCGGGTCAAATGGGCGTGCTCGCAGGCGACATGATCGCCTCGGGCTATACCGGCGATCATGACGGTGTGGCGCAGGTGTTCGGGCATGTGGTGTCCGACAGCTTTGACGAGGCCGCGTTTGCGGAAGGCCTGGGCACTCGCTGGGAAGTCAGCCGCAACTATTTCAAGATGCATTCGTGCTGTCGCTACAATCACGCCGCCCTCGATGCTCTGGCGAGCTTGCGTGCGGGTCCGGAGAGATTGGATCACCGCGCGGTCGAGAGCGTTCTGGTCGAGACCTATTCCCTCGCCGTCGAGTTGGACGACCCGGTCCCCAAGAACGTGCTCGCGGGAAAATTCTCGGTCCCCTTCGCCATGGCATCGGCGCTGGTCAATGACTCGACAGGCGTCGACAGCTTCACGATGCCTAATGTCACAAACCCTGAAATCCTTGCGCTGGCACAACGGGTGAAGGTGGTCGAAGACCCGGCATTGACCGCTCTTCTGCCCAACAAGCGCCCAGCCCGGATCACGCTGACCCTGAAATCTGGCGAGGTGCTTCAAGCGACGACCGAGACGAATCGCGGCGACTGGTCCGACCCCTATCCGCCCGATGAAATCCGCGAGAAATACCTATCCCTAACCACACGTCTCTGGCGCGAAGACGCTGCGATCGGCATCTGGGACAAGATCATGGCGCTTGGCACAGCCGAGACCTTGGACGACTTATTTACAGACATGGCGCAAGCCCCCCGATAGGCAGAGAAGAGGAAGACAGTTATGCGAGAAATAGTCATTGGTGCGGCGCAAATGGGTGCGATCCAGAAGGCCGACAGTCGCGACGCGGTCGTGGCACGCATGATCGCGCTGCTGGATGAGGCTATCGCCGCAGGCTGCACGCTGGTCGTGTTCCCCGAGCTTTGCCTGACCACTTTCTTCCCGCGCTGGTATATGGAAGACGAAGCCGAGGTCGCCACGTGGTTCGAAACCGAAATGCCCAACGCCGCCACACAACCCACGTTTGACCGCGCTCGGGAAGCGAATGTCGCCATTTCCTTTGGCTACGCGGAAAAGACACCGGAGGGGCAGCATTTCAACACCCAGATCCTCACCGATCAGGCCATGAACATAGTCGGCAAATACCGCAAGGTCCATCTGCCCGGCCACTCCGAATTCGACCCGGACCGCGCCTTCCAGCATCTGGAAAAGCGCTATTTCGAACCCGGCGATCTGGGCTTTCCAGTGTTCCGCAACATGGACGCGTGGATGGGAATGTTGATCTGTAATGACCGGCGATGGCCCGAGGCATACCGTGAACTGGGGCTGCAAGGTGTCGAGTTGATCATGCTTGGTTACAACACGCCCACCACCAATTCGCAAAACCCGGACGAGCCACCCTCGATGCGCGAGTTTCACTCCGATCTCTGCTGTCAGGCCGGGGCCTATCAGAACTCCGCCTGGGTGGTTGCCGTGGCCAAAGCGGGGGATGAGGACGGCCATCCCTTGTTTGCGGGTAGCATCATCGTGGCGCCGAACGGCATGATCGTTCAAAAGGCGAAAACGGACGGAGATGAATTGCTGGTCCATGCCTGCGATATGGATGCAACGAAGTTCGGCAAAGCCACGATCTTTGATTTCAAACGCCATCGCCGGACTGAACATTACGGCCGCATCACTGGCCAGACCGGTGTGATTTATCCCGACGGAACAAAGGGCTGAACCATGAGTCATAATCTCGCCATTCGCGGGGGGCTACTTGCCACCGCAACCGAGACTTTCCGCGCCGATATCGGTATCCGAGATGGGCGCATCGTCACGATTGCCGAGGCGGTGACAGACGCCGAGGATGTGATCGACGCAACGGATCGCATCGTGATGCCCGGCGGGATCGAGGCGCATTGCCATATCGCGCAGGAAAGCGGCATGGGCGTGATGACCTCGGACGATTACCAGTCGGGCTCGATCTCGGCAGCGTTCGGGGGCAACTCCTGTTTTGTCCCGTTTGCGGCGCAAAAGACCGGCCAGAGCCTTGCCGAAACCATGCAGACCTATGACGGTCGCGCAGTGCCGAAATCCGTGCTCGACTGGTCCTATCACCTGATCCTGACCGACCCGACGCCAGATGTTCTGGCCGAATTGCCGGAAGTCTTTGCCAAGGGCGTCACCTCATTCAAGGTCTTCATGACCTATGCGACGCGGGTGTCGGACGCGCAGTTCCTCGATATTCTATCGGTGGCCGGACGCCACGGCGCGCTGACCATGGTGCATGCCGAAAACCACGACATGCTTGATTGGATGGCCCGCCGCATGGTCGAAGGCGGCAACGTGGCCCCGCGCTACCACGCCCCCTCGCGCCCCGGACTGGCAGAAGAAGAGGCGATCAATCGGGCTATTTCGCTGGCCCGGCTTGCGCAAGCGCCACTTTTCATCGTCCATGTTTCTACCCAGGTTGGGGCCGAGCTCGTGGCGAATGCCCGTGCCAAGGGCGGACAGGTTTGGGCTGAGACCTGCCCGCAATACCTGTTCCTGACCCGTGAGGATCTGGACAAACCGGATATGGAGGGGGCGAAGTTCATCTGCTCGCCGCCCCTGCGCGACACGTCCACACAAGCGGCGCTCTGGCAGCACGTGCAGGCCGGGTCGCTGTCGCTGGTCTCCTCCGACCACGCGCCCTATCGTTATGACGAAACGGGCAAATTCAACGCCGGGCATGATATCAGTTTCCGCCAAATCGCCAACGGGATGCCAGGGATCGAAATGCGTTTGCCACTTCTCTTCTCCGAAGGCGTGACCAAGGGGAGGATCAGTCTGAACCAGTTCGTGGCGCTCTCTTCGACCAACGCCGCGCAGATTTATGGGATGCTGCCCCGCAAAGGTTCGTTGTCGATCGGGGCCGATGCGGACATTGCAATCTGGGACCCGAACGAGACATGGTTCGCAGACGAGATGCACGATGCGATGGACTACAACCCCTTTGCCGGGATTAAGGTGACGGGCCGACCGGTCACCGTGCTGGGCAGGGGTCGCCGCATCGTCGATAAGGGCGAGTTGATCGCGGAACCCGGCTCTGGCCAGTTTGTGAAGCGGGCGCCGGTTGATTCGACCGGACACCCCGGACAGCCGGTCCCAGAGCTGGACCCGACCCAGAATTTCGGGGCGATCCTGCCATGAGCGGCCCGATCCTTGTCATCAATCCGAACTCGAACCCCGCCGTCACCGCCGGTCTGGACGCCGCGATGGAGCCGTTTCGCATAGCGGGAAGCCCGCCCATCGAATGCGTCACCGTGCCCGAAGGCCCGTTCGGGATCGAAAGCCAGGCCGACAGCGATGCGGCTGTCCCACCGCTGCTGGCGATGATCCGCGCGCGCGCGGATGCCTCTGCCGTGGTAATAGCTTGCTATTCAGATCCTGGCATTGATGCGGCACGCGAAGCGACCCTTGCCCCGGTGTTCGGGATGCAGGAAAGCGGGTTTCTGACGGCCATGGCGCGCGGCGACCGGATCGGGGTGATCGCGTTATCGGACGGGTCGATCCTGCGGCACCGCAAGTATCTGCGCCGCATGGGCGTGCTGGAACGGATGGTGGTCGAGCGTCCTTTGAACATGTCAGTGGCGGAAACAGCTTCGGGCACGGAGACATTTGCGCGGCTGGAGGCGGTCTCCGAAACGCTGGTGCGCGAGGACCATGCGGATGTGATTGTCCTAGGTTGCGCGGGGCTTTCGGCCCATCGCGCCGGGCTTGAAGCGGCGATTGGACGCCCGGTTGTCGATCCGACCCAAGCCGCCGTTGCTACGGCGCTTGGGGCGGTTCTGGTTCAGTCGAGTTTGTAGCGCGCCTCGAGCGCGTCATAGCCATCCTTGTCTACGAGGCGTTGGCGTTCTTCAAAATCGGCCAGCTTGTCGATCACGCCGCTGACATCGCCATCGGCCTTGAGCGCGCCGAGCACGTCACTCATCGCGCGCATGGCCGCCTGCAGCGGGGTGTTGGCATAAAGCACCATCGAGAACCGAAGCCGGACGAGATCGGCCTGCGCGGTCAGCGGTGTCTTGCCACCAACAACCATATTGGCGACCTGCGGGACGCTCAGACGCGCGGTGATCGCCTGCATTTCTTCAACGGACGTGGGCGCCTCAACAAATGTCATGTCGGCCCCGGCTTCGATGAAGGCCTCGGCGCGATCCAGCGCAGCCTCCAGCCCGTGGATGGCGCGGGCATCGGTGCGCGCAATAATCAGGGTGTTGGCATCTTCGCGGGCATCGACGGCGGCTTTGACCTTCGAAACGGCTTCCTCAAGCGGGATCACAGCTTTGCCCGCGAAGTGGCCGCATTTCTTGGGGAAAACCTGATCCTCCATCTGCATCGCAGCGGCCCCGGCGCGCTCGATCATGCGGACAGTGCGTTGCGTATTGATGGCATTGCCGAACCCGGTGTCGATATCGACGATGAGCGGCAAGTCGGTGATCTCGGCAATGGCGGAGACGGTGCCCACAAGTTCAGTCAAGGTGACAAGCCCTATGTCCGGCGCGCCCAGGTAGGTGTTCGCAATGCCCGCCCCGGTGACATAGACCGCGTCAAATCCCCGGTCGGCGATCACCCTTGCAGTCAGCGCATTGCCTGCGCCCGGAAGGATCATTGCATCCCGGCGATCCATACGCGCCCGGAAGGCTTTGCGGCGATCGGCTAGGCTGCCTGTCATTGGTGCAACTCCTCATCTGTCATCCAGTCCTCAACCGCTGACCGGCTTCTGCGCAAATGCGCCCGCATAGCGGCTTCGGCGGCATCGGGATCGCGCGCGCGCAAGGCGGCCACGATGCGCTTATGCTCCTCCAACGCCTCAGCGGGACGACCGGGACGCATCGACAGGCGATGTCGATAGAGGCGCAGCAGCGAGTAAAGTTCATGGCCCAGCATGCCCGTCAGCCGCCTGTTGCCACAGGCCGCGAGAATGACCTGATGGAAATCGCCATCTCCAGGACCCTGAAAATACCCACGCCCTGTCCGCATGGCGTCCGCCTTCTCATGCGCCGTCAGCATGTCCTCGAGCCGCGCCAGATCGGCTTCGTTCATGTTCTGGCTGGCAAGGCGGCATGCCATTCCCTCAAGGCTTTCACGCACCTGCAAAAGGTCGAGCAGATCCTCATTTGACAGCGACACGACCCGCGCGCCCTGATTTGAAACACGCGTGACCAGCTTGCGACCTTCCAACTGTCCGATGGCTTCGCGCAACGGGCCGCGCGAAATCCCGAACCGGCGTGCCAGTCCGCTTTCGCTGAGCCGCTCACCGGGGCCAAGTTCGCCCTCCATGATGGCCTTCTCAAGGCGTTCGAGAGCAAGCCCGGACAGGTTTTGCGCAACAAGACGCTCTGATTCGTTCGATTCGCTCACAACTCATCCTCCTTGGCCTGTCTCGATCTGAAATGTGCAGCGATTTCCCCGACACGCGTAGCCCACAGGCCCTTAGTCTGAATGATTCGCCCCAATCCTTCGTCCAGATAGCGAATACGATGGGGCATTCCGAAAAGCCATGGATGCAGACCGATAACTGCGACCCGCCCGGCTTCGCCTGCCAACACGTTCACCGCCTCTTCCAACATCGCAGGCCAGCGCGGTGTAGGGACGCGACGGTGCCAAAGGCACTCTACATCATCGAGTTCGGAGAGTTGCGGCACCGAGACGATCGGCGGCGACGAAGTCATCCAATAGGGTTGGTCATCGTTGGGCCAATGCGCCACCCATTCGAAGCCCGCTTGGGCCAAGAGGCCAATTGAGCGCGTGCTTTCCCCAAAATCCTGCGCGATCCAGCCTTTGGGCCGACTGCCCGTGGCCGCTTCGAGCACGTCAATGCAGCGGCGGATCAAGGCGCTTTCCTTGTCGGCCGACATCCGCGAGGTGACCATTGCGTCGGCGACTTCACCATGCGCAGCGATCTCCCAACCGCGGCTCAGGGCTTCGTCGATGAGCGCGGGGTATCGCGCAGCGGCGGAGGCGTTGAGAGCCAGTGTCGCCGTCAGACCGTGCCTGTCCAGAACCTCGAACAGCCGAAATATCCCGATCCGGCTGCCGTACTCCCGCCATGTATGGGTTCGGTAATCCGGCTCAAACTTGCCATAGGGGTCGCGGAATCGGGGATCGACATAGCCGTCCGGGGTCGATTCCATCGGCCAATGCTCCAGATAGACCACCGGCGCGAAGGCGACTCGCGCATCCCCCGGCAACGCGAGCGGGGCGCGTTGGGGCACCCCGCGATAGGGATAGAGATTGTGGTCCATGCCTGCCGAGATGGTCATGCGGCCTGCCTCCACGCATCCGAGAGATACCAGTCCGCAATCTCAGCACCTGTGGTCATCCACACTTGATCGTGCTCCACGACATA
>Ga0316204_10006768_pt1 | contig 17331 bp, 19 predicted proteins | sample 6monrhotite_MG_2_FD_205661 | JGI IMG/M metagenome (GOLD analysis project Ga0316204, IMG submission 205661) | Microbial mat bacterial communities from mineral coupon in-situ incubated in ocean water Damariscotta River, Maine, United States -... | ecosystem: Environmental > Aquatic > Marine >... | reverse complement strand
AGCAGGAGGCGCGTAACTCGTCAGCTTGATCCCCTCAACGGCTGCGACGTATTCGTCGATGCTCGGGGTCCGGCCCAAGATCGTCGAGAGGACGACGACTGGGGTCGAGGCCAGGAGGGACTCCCCCTTCTTCTCGTCGCTGTCCGCGACGACGCGGCCCTGGAAGAGGCGCGTCGAGGTCGCCATGACCGTGTCGCCCTTCTCGGCCTTCTCCTGGTTGCCCATGCACAAATTGCAGCCGGGCCGCTCGAGATACATCGTGTTCTCGTACTTGGTCCGGGCAGCTGTCTTGGGCGCGCTGTCGTCGAACTCAAAGCCGCAGTATTTCTGCAGGACCTCCCAGTCCCCTTCGGCCTTGAGCTCGTTGACGATGTTGTAGGTCGGGGGCGCGACCACGAGGGGGGCCTTGAACTCGACGCTGCCCTGCTGCCGCTCAATGTTCTTGAGCATCTGCGAGATGATCTGCATGTCGCCCTTGTGGACCATGCAGGAGCCGACGAAGCCGAGGTCCACGTTCTTCTTCCCGCCGTAGTAGGAGATCGGGCGGATCGTGTCGTGGGTGTAGCGCCGGGACACGTCGTCGTTGTCGACGTCGGGGTCCGCGATCATGGGCTCGGTGATCTGGTCGAGGTCGACCTCGAACTCGGCCGAGTATTTGGCGTTGGCGTCGGGGGCCAAGGGGGGCTTGCTGCCGGACTTGATCTCCTCGATCCGGGCGCTGGCCTTAGCGATCAGTCCCTTGAGGACTCCCTTCTCGTTGTCCATTCCGTGATCGATCATGATCTGGATCCGAGACTTGGAGATCTCGAGGGACTCGATCAAGGCGCTGGGCTGGGAGATGCAGATCGAAGCCTTGGCCTTCATCTCGGCCGTCCAGTCCGTGAACGTGAACGCTTGATCCGAGAGGAGGGTGCCTATGTGGACCTCGATGATCTTGCCCTGGAATACGTTCTCGCCGGCGAACTCCTCGAGCATCTGGGCCTGGGTCGCGTGGACGACGTCGCGGAAGTCCATGTGGTCCTTGAGCGTGCCCTTGAAGGTCACCTTGACCGACTGCGGAATCGGCATCGTGGCCTCGCCCGTCGCCAAGGCCAGCGCGACCGTGCCTGAGTCCGCGCCGAAGGCGACGCCTTTAGACATTCGCGTGTGGGAGTCGCCGCCAATGGTGACGTCCCAGTCGTCGACAGTCAGGTCGTTGAGGACCTTGTGGATCACGTCGGTGACCGGGGCATAGACCCCCTTCGGATCGCGTCCGGTGACCAGCCCGAACTTGTTCATGAAGCTCATCAGCTTGGGCGTGTTGCGTTGGGCCTTGGCGTCCCAAACCGAGGCCGTGTGGCAGCCCGACTGGTAGGAGCCGTCGACGGTCGGCGAGATCACGGTCGCCGCCATCATCTCCAGCTCTTGCGAGGTCATGAGTCCCGTCGTGTCCTGCGAGCCGACGATGTTGACCTGCACGCGGACGTCGGATCCGGCGTGAAGCACCTTGCCGGGAGTCACGCCCACGGCGTTGTGGTTGAAGATCTTCTCGACGGCGGTCAGGCCCTGACCCTCGTGGGAGATCTCCTTCGAGGGCGCGTAGACCGGCGCCACCTCGACCCCGAGGATGCCCGAGGCGGTCGTCTGGAGCTTCTTGCCGAACACGACGGCGTAGGAGCCAGCGGCGCGAATGAACTCCAGCTTTTGGGGCGTGAGGGCGCGGCTGATGTCGCAAAGCTCTTGCGTGCCGTCCTCGTTGTAGAGCTTCTTAGTCTTGGTGTTGATCGTCAGGACCGTGCCTGTGTCGACCGAGAACACCTCCTCGAGGACTGGCTCACCGTCCTCGTCGAGGACTGGCTCACCGACCGCGTCGAGCTTCTTGGTCCAGTTCTGGAGGTCGATCCCGATTCCGCCCGTCACGCCCACGGTGGTCAGGAAGATCGGGGAGATCCCGTTCGTACCGCCGACGATGGGAGCAATGTTGATGAAGGGCACGTAGGGGCTGGCCTGAATCCCGGTCCAGAGCGCAACGTTGTTGACTCCCGACATTCGCGAGGAGCCGACGCCCATAGTTCCCTTGTCCGAGACGAGCATCACTCGCTTGTCCGGATGCTTCTCCTTGAGTCCGATCAGGACCTGCTGCTTCTCCTTGTCGTGCTCGAAGAGGCACTGACCGTGGAGCTCGCGATCCGAGCGCGAGTGGGCGTCGCTGCCCGGCGAGAGGAGGTCTGTCGAGACGTCGCCGACCGCGGTGACGTAGGTCACGACCTGAATCGTCTCGTCCACGGGAGGCAGCTTGGTGAAGAACTCCGCCTTGGCGTAGCTCTGAAGGACCTCGGTCGCCAAGGCGTGGCCCGCCTTATGAGCGGCCTCCAGCCGGTCGGTGTCGGCTTCGTAGAGGAAGACCTGGGTCTTGAGAACCTCGGCTGCCTGGCGAGCTATGGCTGCGTCGTCGCCGAGGGTCAGGTCGAGGAGGACATCGACCGAGGGGCCGCCCTTCATGTGAGAGAGGAGCTCAAAGGCGAAGGTCGGCGTGATTTCCTCGAGGACGGCCTCGCCGAGGACGACCTTCTTGAGGAACTGCGCCTTGGCGCCCGCCGCGCTCGTGGTCCCGGGCAGCGTGTTGTAGATGAAGAACTTGAGCGAGTCCTCGCGGTGCTCGTGCCCTGGATCTTGGATCTGGGCGATCAGCGCCTCGACGAGGTCAGCGTCCTCGATGGGCTTGGGGTGCAACCCCTGTTGCTTGCGCGTCTCGATTTGGGCGAGGTAGTCGGCGTAAAGGCTCATCGGGTCTTCCTTCGAAGTCGAGCGCTCAGCCAGTGCTGCGAACGAATTGTTCGTGGAGCCAGGTCAGGTCGTGCACCAAGAGCGACGGGCGCACTCGGTCACCAAGAAGCCGGGCTAGGAAGCCGGACTGGCGCTGTCGGGACTGGAGCTGAAATCCCCGGCGGGGGAGGTCTCCAGGAGGCGCACAGACTAGTCGATGGGCTGCCTCCAAGCAACGCTGGTGGATCAAAGCGCGATCACCTAACCCCTTATCTTCAAATACCTTGGCTAGCAGAGAGCCTCGAGCTTCGCCCAGCTCTGAGGGGCGACTGGCAGGGGAGGGGCTAGCTGAAGGAGCGCTCGAGCTTGAGAGCCTTCTGGAGCCGAAAGAGGTAGCGCTCGCGCGGCAACTCTAGGGGTTCGAAGACCGAGGTCGCTCGAGTTACGTATTGAATGTCGCAGAGGAGGTAGTCGCGCTCTCGGAGGCGCTCGACGAGGGCTAGGAGCGCGACCTTCCCGGCGTCGGTCTCGCGGTGAAACATGCTCTCGGCCATGAAGGCTCCGCCCAGGGAGACCCCGTAGAGACCGCCCACGAGGCGCTCGCCCTCCCAAGCCTCGACCGAGTGGGCGATCCCTTGGCGATGGAGCTCGGTGTAGGCCTCTATGACCTCCGACGAGATCCAGGTCTCGTCCCGCTCGGCGCAGGCCTGAATCACGCCTGCGAAGGCCGTGTCGATCCGAACCTCGTAGCGCCCGCTGCGAGCTCGTCGCGCCAGCCGGCGCGAGACGTGGACGGAGTCGAGCTCGAGGACCGCCCGGGGGTCGGGGCTCCACCAGCCGAAGCTCCCGTCGGGCTCGACCATGGGGAACATGCCCTGGGGATAGGCCTCCAGGATCAGCTCGGGAGTAAGGTCCATGCTGATGGCGACGCAGCCCCGCTCGTCGGCTGACTCGGGCGCGGGGAAGGGCGGCGCGTGAGGCAGGCGCCGCTGGCGCTGGAGCTGACGCAACAGGGCCTGCAGGACCTGCATCGCCTGTCCGCGGTCGAAGCTGCGCTTGCCTTCGTCGTCGCTCACGTCTCGGAGGATAAGGGCTCGGGGGTGGGTGGCGAGGGGAGTTCTTCTCCGCGTCTGCTCCGCGTGGAGTGCTGGCTAGATCTCGAACACGTCCTGGACCGAGTTGGCCGAGAGGGCGAGATCGGCCCAGCGCTCGAGGTCTTCCTCCGGAGCGGCTTGGACGCGCGCGTCGACCTCGGGGGTCACGGTGCCGAGGCGAGCCAGGATTCGGAGCAGAATCCGTCGTTCGCCCTCGAGCCGGCCTTGCTCTCGGCCTTGCTCTCGGCCGCGTTCGATCAATTGCTCGCCTGCGGTCACAGCTACCTCCTCTGCCTCGGGCCCGCCGATCCGGCGCAGCTCGGCTGCTAGCTCTTCGGGGGTCCCGAAGTCCTGCAACAGAATATAGCTGGCGAGCTGCAGCATTCGTTCCTTTTGCTCAGGAAGGGCGTCCGCCAGGGCCCGCAGCTCCTCCTCGCAGTTTCGCAGGACCTCGATCCCGCGCTCGCCGTCGTAGTTGTGGCGGAGCAGGACCCAGGTCACCGTGGCAAAGGGCGGGGCACGACATCGGGATCCAGGCTCTCGCCAAGGATGATCAGGGATGCACTGGAAGATGGGTCGCTCATGCGATCAGAGTAGCTCTAGCAGGTGAGCCCCACCCACCCACCCGCGAACCTGATCTGCTGATCGAGACCGCGCCGAGTGAGTTCGACTGCGCGATCTACGACCGTCAGCCCTACGGGTGCAGGATCTACCGAGGAGTGAACCCGGACGGGCCGCAGCCTGGGTGCGGGTTCAACAGTGATCAGCCTGAGCGGACGCGCTCTGCCCAGTAGTCGGGCCTCTGTCGCTCGTGCGCTACGGCGACAACGACGAGGACCGGTTCGGTGAGGGAGACGAGGTGGTAGGGAAACGACCTCACCGGCATGCGGCGAACACCAAGCGGTGAGCCCTCTACCAGACTCGGCGAGCCCGCCTCTGGCACTTGATCCACGAGGTGCAGACTCGTCGTCACCTCTCGAATGAAGCGGTCACCCAGTCCCACCTGACGGCGCTCGTAGTAGGCGGCTGCCTCGGCGAAGTCTGTCGCCGCCTCCTCGTGAACTTGGGGCATGAGCTACGGGCGCTTGATCCGCTCGCGCGCCTTGGCGATTGCGTCCTCCGCGCTGACCAGCTTGGCCGTCCCCGCTTGAACTTCGGCCACGCGCCGAGAGATGACCTTGGCCCAAGCTGCCTCGGCTCCTTCGTCGAGAGGGCCGTCGAGACTCTCGGCGAGTCTTAGCGTAAGAAGAGCGCGCTCCTCCTCAGAGAGTTCGAGCGCGGAATCCAAGACACGTTGCGTGGCTTCGGTCATGACCCACATGCTAGCCGTCGTGAGTGACCTCGTCACGAGTCCGGTTCCGCGTCGGCTCGTTGGCGGGCTTCGACGCGATCGCGGACAGGGTCGCCGTAGCCGAGTGCCCATGGGACGAGTTCCTGACGAACTGCTGCGAGAGTCTCCTTGTCCGAGCCCCGCATTCCGTTGCAGACGGCAAAGTAGCCCTCCAGCAAGTCTGCCCTCATGTCTGCCGCTAATTCCGCCGCCTCCATGACCGCCGAGATCGTCCACTCCGCATGAATGCGCCCGCCCCAGTGATAGTGGGCGAACTCCCAGGCGGGCTGGCACGCCTGGCCTGCGGCTGAGGCTTGCCGTGCACTCGCGGGAGAGGGCCGGAGGACCGCCACTTGAGCAGCCATGAGGGCCGCGCGAGGTAGCGGGGCAAGGTCGGTCGGAACTTCGCCGGACTCCACCTGCTGGCACCAGATCGGCATGCCAAGAGAGGCAGAGGCGACGACCGCCCTCACTGTGACCTCCCAGCCGAAAGCAGCCAGCCTCTCCCCCCACCGCTCCCAGTTCAAAGTCTCACTTGGTGGAGTGCTCTGCGTGGCGCTCGAACATGTCCCTGGGTGACCGAGCCAGGAGGCCAACTCGAGTTTGCTCTTCTCCAACTCCCCCGCCTGGACGCGAGCCCGCAGCCACGCCGCCTCGTCCTCCACGCTGCCCGTCTCGCTGAATCGGCGCTCTAGCTCTCTGAGGTCTGCGTCACTCACCCGAACAGCATGACCGCGCGGAACGACCTCGGCTAGCCCACGGGGGATCTCGGGGAGGTCAGCTGATGGCGAGGTAGAAGGCGCCGCCCTCCTCCGCCAACGCGTGGGTCGGATCGGCGAGGTCCGCTCAGAACTCTCAGAATGTGTATTGAGGGTTCTGAGGGAGGTTCGGCTTGAGGGCGGCGGTGTGGGGACCATCAGGAGCAGGCCGAGCAGTTGGGCGGAAGGGTCTGGGGACTACTGGAACTCAGCGTTGAACACGACATGGCCCTCGACGCTGCGCAAGAACCTGCGGATCTTGCTGTACCAGTCCCACAGGCAACGGAAGGCGGCGGGGCTCTTGTCCGGGCGGGACGGGAAGTAGCCTGGGCTCACTGCCTCAAACGCCTCCTCTAGCTTGGGCTTCGTCAGCTTGGAGAGCGCAGCCGAGATCGCCTCTCGGTTCTCCTGCTCAATGAGGTTGATCAGGCAGTAGTCGGCGCGGTGAAGGCGTTTTCCACCAGCGAAGACCTGATCCAAAGGGGATTGGTTGAGCGGGCCGAAGGTGAACATCACGTATAGCGCATACCAAGCCTTGTCGGTGTCCTGCATCCGCCCCGCTCCCAGGGCCTCCTCAAACTCCGCCAAACAGCCCCGACGAGCGGGATCTCCCCGACTTGCTCGGAGCTTCTCTAGCTCGGCGTCGGTCAGCGCGAGGAAGAGGCCGCGAGTCATCGGCCCCCCTCGGAAAGGGGCTGGGGCTCATAGAACTGGCCAGCCGAGTAAGGGTGTCCTGGCCACGGCATCAAGGGCTCCGTGTGCGCGGCGTCACCGAACGCGCCCTCCCACTGGGCGTTGATGTATCTCGGCGGGTCGGCGGCGATGTCTGTCCAGGTCGTGTCCTCGGGGAAGACCGCGATGAACGGATGGGAGGAGTCCCAGGTCCCATATCGCCGGTGCTCTGGGAGCCACAGGAGCAGTCCGACGCCGTCGTAGTCTTCGGCGTCCTTGGTCAGGTTGACGGCTGGCACCAGGTAGCAACCAAGGTTACCGCGCCTTGGGTCGGCTTCTTCCAGCGGCGTGCTCTGGGTGTCCACGGGGAACGCCTCCAGCTTCAAACTCGCCCACTCGACCAGGATCACCAGCCCCGCCTCGCACGCGCTGGCGGCGTAGTCCAAGCGACGACGCTCCTTGAGGAAGCTCACGAGGTCGGAAGTGAGGTTCAGACCGGAAGCGCCCATCAGCTTGCCCGCACGCTGAAACACTCGGGGACGACAGCGCCTCCTGCGACTCTGACGGTCTCAGCTTCTCCAAGCACCTCGGCAGCGAACCTCAGACTCTCGGCCAGAGCAACCTCCGGCGAGTTGCCCAATGGGGCCTCGAGCACGGCGCGGACAGCTTTCTGTAGAGCCTTCGCCGCGAGATCCGCTGGAGAGTTCGCGGACAGCCTCCTTCGAGGCAAGGGCGCACCCGTCTCTCCCTCGACAAAGCCAGTGACCCAAACCCGAGCGTCGGCAAGTGCGTGTGCGCGGCCCGTTGAGTCTGGCTTGGGGATGCCGATCTTCTCAGCCTCTTCGGCCCTTTGGTCTGCCAGCGTGGACGCACGCTTGGCTACCTCTAGGCAGACGACGAACTGGTCCTTCCGGCTCAAGCCCGTCCGGCCAAGGTAGGTCCAGCTCTGAAAACGCTCCGGCTGCGAGGTCGTCTCGATGCCAAGGGCTACGCAGGCCGCCGCTGCCGGGGCACTTCCGCAATATGCTGAGAAGGCAAGGTGAGTCTCTCCCAGTTCGCCTACTCGGACGCGTTCAATTAGCCAACTAGCCTCGTCCTCGACGGATCCACTGGCCCGCCAAGAAGCTTTGAGTACTCGAAGCTTCTCGTCACTCATTGGGGAGTTCCCCCACTTCACCAAGGGCGTAGCTCGCGAGGCGAAGCCGTTGCCATGCGCGTTCCGAGTCGGAGTCCTCTCCAGCCGCAGTCGCCGCATGGTCCAGAGCGCTCCACGCCGACCTGATTCCTGTCACGACTCCTGCGCCGGTCTCAGCCCCGACCGTTCGTGCTGCAATCGCAGCAGAGCAGGCCGCCTGGCCAGCCGCAGAGACGAGGCGGAAGCGGTCTGGGTCGTTGATGAGCATGTGCTCTTCTTCGTCGGTTCTGAAGACATGTCCGAGTTGGTTCCCTGCTGCTCCTGCCTCAAGAGTGTGTTGGACGCACGGGCACTCAAGCCAGGCATGCACTGCGGCCAGCGCCTCGCGAGGCCGCATGTCGTTGACGAACTCGACCTCCCAAACGCGGAGGACGCGCCGGGCAGACTCCAGCGCCAGACGCGCGTGGAGGGTGTCGTTTCGAAGCACCTCGCCTGCGCCTGCCAACGCCTCACCCCCCGAGTCCTCGTCAGCGAGGTCCACTGGCTCCAGATCAGAGAACAGCTCCAAGGCCGCCAGGTGGCCCAACCGAGCAGCCAACTCCACCTGCTGCTGACTCACCTCCCCGACGCGAAGGCGACTGCGGAGAAGATCGACCCTGTTTCCAGATCGCTTGGCTTCTCGAAGGTCACGGTCCATGACCGAAGAGTAGCGGGCTGGGTGTGGTGGGACCACACTTCAGGGCATCTCCAGCGGGAACCGCGCCTATCTAGCGGAGATCCTCAATGGTCTCGAACTGCTCATACTCGCCGTCAGCATCCACGGCCCAGACCCCGTTCCATGCGTCAATGACGCTCGACAGCATGAACTGGATCACTAGCGGCGGACCGTTCCCGGTGGGAAGAGGGCAAAGCCGCCGCCCGCCACTGAACAACATGGCCGTAGCGTCAACTCCAACTTGCTCGTCTATCTCCCGGATCGAGACGAGTACGCCCCAGCGCGCGGCAAAGGCGCTCTTGCAGGTGGGCGACCTCAAGGCAAGGGACATGCATCCTGACTCGGGGACTTCTCGGCGCGTGACTTCGAGCCGTGCCCCGAGTTGGTCTTCCAGAGCCAGCCTGACCTCGAGCGCTAGAGTCTTGGCTAGCTCCCCGTCTTCCTCTGGGAGAGGGCGTCTCCTAGCCAGGACGAGCCTAAAGGTGTTCATGCAGCACCAACTGCTCTCCTTGCGGGGCCTGGAAGTGGAAGGCAGCGAAGCTGAACAGGAAGAGCGCGAAGAACGCGCTCGGCCCCAAGGCGGACGGTCCCGCTTGCGTCGCCTGTCTGATTGCATGAAGCCCTCGGTCGCCAATGACCTCGATTCCAAAGAGGGACATGAACACCCAGCCTAGGCCGCCGAGCAACGCCGCCGCCGTGGGGGCAAACCATTTCGGCTGGGGACGAAGACGGCTGCCGAAGGCGGCGAGTCCGCTCGCGAGCACGACAAGCGCGAGCAGCATTCCGGCCAGCTCGTTGAGGTGGTCCACAGCGCGAAGGCCCCAGTGCGCTCCGCGTCGGGGCGACAGGTCGTCTCCTCCCTCCTGCTCATTTAGCCCGTTCGGTCCAACCGAATACTGGCCGAGCGCTCCGCTGGGCAGCGTCTTGAAGATGTAGGTCCGCCCCTACGGGTCCTCCTCCGGGTGCCCAAGACGGTTCAAGGTGCCTTGATCGGCCACATGCGCTCTTCGGCCTCGGGGCTCATTGGGATGCCGGTGGGGGCGTCGCAAGCGTATCGGGCGTCAACTGCGAGCTGGGGCGCTACGGTCCGAACCAGTGCCCTGCCGCCGAATGCGATCGCGCCAAGCACCAACACCACACAGGCTAGGAGGACCAGCGGAAGCAACCGTGATGAAACACGATCAGGCTCCTCTTCGCCTGTGGAGTCATTCGTCACGAGCGGCGATCACGCGAGTCGTCAGCGAGCCCGTAGTGGTGGACGAGGTCGAGTAGATGGTGCCCGACGACTCGCTTGGGAAGGTGGATCACGATTACCAACGGCCTGTTCTTGTCGCCGAAGTCCAAGAGGAAGTGCGCGAAGGTCTCGGTCTCATCTACGTAGATCCCAGGGATCTCGACTGCGGCAAGCCCGCCGCCAGTCGGATCAACCAGCGCTAGGGTCTTCTTCGCGTAGGCGTTCAGCTCGGGGAAGGGTTCAACAACTCCGCCCTCGACTGGATCCAAGGTCATCTTGGTGGTGAAGGTTGCGAGGAACTCGTCGTACGTGAGTTCGCGAAGATCCGAGTCACCCATCAGCGACCTTCATTTGTCGAGCTTTGACACGCGCGCGGACAGGATCTCCCGAACCCAAGGCCCACGACGAGAGTTCGCTACGAATCCGGTCTCTCGCCTCGGGGAGTCGCTCTTTGGGGACATGGTCGAGGCAGCAGCTCAAGTAGAAGCCTGGACCGTAGCTATCGTCCTCCTCGAGGGCGGCAACGACGTTCGCTGCCTCTTCGCTCTGATCGGTTCGGATATCCGCCTCGTCTGGGTTCAGGTCAGCTGCTCTCTCGTGCTCCAGGCACGGGCACGCGGCCCATGCTTCTGCTGCGCTCAGAGCGTCGTCGGGCAATCCGAGTTCAAGAGCCTCGTAGCTGATCCAGGTCACGCAGATCGCTGTTCGTGCGCAGGCTTCCTTCCCGAACTGCGCCAAGGCCTCTGCCCAGTTCGCCAGATCGCTGCCGAACTGAGGGGCAGGTGTTGTCGTCGCCACGACAGCCGCAGCGTGACCAACGAACGCTGCCAGCTCCAGTTCGCGCAGTTCCAGATCGCCCGCCCGCACACGTTCAAGCAGGAAGGCTGCTTCCTCCTCCTCGCTGCCCGTCTGCTTCCATGAGTGCTCCAGCTCTCTCTGACGCGAGTCACTCACGCGCGGCCTCCGCTCGCTGACGAGCCTCGACGCGCTCGCGGACGGGGTCGCCGTAGCCGAGCGCCCAGGGGACGAGTTCCCGCTGGACTACGCCGAGGTAGTGCCGGTCCCTCTCCTCCCCTTCCCTTTGGTCAAGAGGGTCCACGGGTAACAAGAGGGATCCGATTCGGTCTCCAGGAAGCCGTGTCGATCGTGCCCACAGCGGAAGCTGAGAGCGACCTGGAAGCAACTGGCTCAGGTGAATCTCACAGGGGCAGAGGATGAAGGACTCTTCGGCGACGAGGGCGTCCAGAGGCAGAGGTGTCGCGCCTGGATCGAAGTCTGATTGGCGCCGAGATCGCCACTCCTCCCAAGCGACCCAACCGCAAGCAACCAGTGCTCTCCTTATGGCCTCACTCTGAGGGCCCACTAGGGCTGGCAACATCCACAGGGAGCGCAGCTGACCATCGGAAGGTTGAAGTAGCTCCGAGCCCTGATGTCCAAATGAGGCCGCCAACGTCACTTGCCTCTGCTCCAACTCCCCGGCCTTAACTCGGGCTCGAAGCCACGCCGACTCGTCCTCGACGCTGCCCGTCGCGCGGAATCGGCGCTCCAACTCGCGGAGGTCTGCGTCAGTCACGCGGGCTCCGCAGGGTCCACTCGACGAGTGGCGCTCTGGTCGCGTCGAGCACCGCTCCAGCGCCGTGAGCCTCCCCTGCGACGCAGAAGATCCTGCCAAGGAACTCATGGCAACCCTCAGGCCAGTCGGCGTCGAGGCCGTCAATGACCTGAACGTCGACAGAGCTGCATAGGCCCTGGCCGAGGAGTGCTCGCGTCGCAAGGAGGCTCGCCTCCTTCCCTTGGTCTGCAACCCTGTAGGCCCAGGCCTCGGCTGTTTGGCCCTCCCACCACCCGACGGCGGTCATTTCCGCCTGGAGTGCGGGGCTGTCGAAGGGCTCGTGCTTCGGGGGAGTCCACGCTGACGAGGTGGGAAGGGCTGCTAGAGCTGCCGCATGACCACACTGAGCCGCGAACTCCAGCCTCTCCTGCTCGAGATCCCCCGTTTGCACCCGAGCGCGCAGCCACGCAGCCTCGTCCTCCACGCTGCCCGTCTCGCGGAACTTGCGCTCCAGCTCTCTCAGCGTCCCGTCGCTCACCCACGCAGTCTGACGCTCGCGCGTGGACTCGGCTAGTGCAGGGAGTCGGCGGCGAGGGAGGAAGGTGCCGCCCCCTCCCCCCGAGGGCAACGTGCAGTTCCCCGCTCAGAACACTCAGAACCGGTTTCGGGGGTTTTTGAGTGCTCTCCTCTTGGCCCCAGCGGACTCGGGCTTCCTCGAGTGCCTCACGAGTCTGAGCCTCGACAGCCTTGTCCGTTGCGTGTCGCATACCAATCAGCCTAGTGCCACGCCTAACCCGCAGCAACCGCAGGCCCCTACACCGGCTCTGCCCCTAGACCCCCCGGTCCCTCTGCGCGGGCTGCTACTGCGGGGACGCTGCGCTCCCCCTCGAGTCGCCGCGGCCAAACGACCAAGCCACACCAGAGCAGGAGCAGCCCCAGGCTCGTGATTCCTGTTCGGAGCGCGAAATCTGCGCCCGCTCGACCCAAGAGCAAGCGCCCGGTGCCCACGATCAGGAGGCAGCCCAAGACGAGGAGCGCTCGCGCCCAGCCTTCGCGACCTCGCCCCTCCGCCCGCGGCTGGAGGAGGAGCCGCGCGGCGAGGAGGCCCGGCAGGATCAGCACTACCAGGTGGGGCTTCCAGGCCACGGGCGAGATCAGCGGCGTCGCAGCCAAGCAGATCCCGAGCGCCAGGGTCACAGAGCGGCGGCGAGCCACCGCCAAGGTCGCGCCGAGGAACCCCAGGGAGACGAGGGTCAACCAGGGACGCACGCTCTCCTTGGACAGGCCGAAGAGGAAGGGCTCGGGAGGTGCGCCAGCGTCGCCGCTCCCGACCAGGAGTCTCAGGAGCGCGCCCGGGAGGGCGGCGTTGTTCCCGACGCAGGCGTGAAACTCTGCGTTCCAAGGGGTGACCTGGGTCGCGAAGCGCCAGAGGTAGTCCGCGTTGAGGCTCGGACCCCAGAGCAAGGCCGGGAGCCAGAGGAAGAGCAGACCCCAGGCCACACACCAGCCGAAGAGCCTCCAGCGTCCCCGCGCGAGGTAGAGCGCGACCACGATGGCTGGCGTCAGCTTGAGGACCACAGCCGCAGCTAGCCAAGCTCCCGCCCGCTCCTGGTGTCCCCTCCCTCCGGCCTCGGCGGCGGCGACGCCCTCCAGCGTCAGCCAAGCCACGAGGAGGTTGACCTGCCCGTGGCCGATGTCGCTCCACACGAAGCGGAGCGAGACCAAAGCCCCAAGCAGGAAGCAGAGCCCGCTCGCGCGGGTCGGCGGCGGAGGACGCCCGGCCCAGATCAGGCGCCAGCCGAGCCAGAGGCAGCGCGCCGCGAGGAGCACGCTCAGGGCGCCCCAGAGGGCGCGCAGGAAGGAGAAGTCCAGCCGGGTCAAGGGGTAGAAGAGCGGCGCGAAGGTCGGCGGATAGATATAGGCCGTCGGGCGCTCTGGGTCCGGGCCCTCTCGGTAGTGGTAGAGGTCTTGTCCCTGGCCGACGCGTTTTGTGACCGTGTAGTAGACCTCGAGGTCGCCGGTGTTGCTCCGCTTCGAGAGCCGGACGCCCGTCGCGATCGCGAACGCGATCAGGAGGAGCAACAACACCCAGCGGGCGATCTTGGAGGGGCGCGACGCTTCAGGGAGCGCCGGCGGCGCAGTCTCAGGGCCGGGGTCGCTCACGGGGAGAGACGCGCTTCCTACTGCTGGAAGCGCTTCTCCATCGTCACGATGTTCCCGGTGTCGTTGTAGGACACGGTGTCCATCACGCGGCGCGCGAGGTGGATCCCGAAGCCGCCGGGGCGCTTCCCGCGCTCCTCGCGATCCTCGATGGTCTTGAGGGGATCCACCGTCGGGTCGGGGACTTGGCGCGGGTCGAAGCCGCGGCCCTCGTCTGCGATCCGGATCATGATTCGGTCAGGCAAGAGCCGGTACGAGAGCCGCACAGTGGCGTCCTTGTTCATGGCGTTGCCCCACTCGATCGCGTTCTGGCCCAGCTCCTGAACCGCGATCTTCAGCTCGTTCTTGCTCCGGTCGTCGAGGCGACTCGCGATCAGGGTCTCGGTGAAGTCCTGGAAGCGATCGAGGTATTCCTGACGACTGGGCGCGGTCAGCTCGACCCAACCCTGCTCGTCCTGCCGAGCGGCGGCGGGGAGGGTCCCCTCGCGCAGCTCAGTCAGGGCCGCCTTGACGACGCCCTTGAGCTCGTCGCTCGTAAAGGGCTTGGTCAGGAAGCGATAGGCGTCGTTGGTGAAGCACTCGGTGATCAGGCTGGGGTCGCTGCGGGCCGTCAGCACGATCACGGGGAGGGCATAGCCTCGCTCCTTGATCTCTCGCAGGAGCTCTTCACCGCCCATTTCGGGCATGTTGATATCGGTGATCACGAGCTGGAAGGGCTCGCTGGCCGCCTCCAGGCTGTCCAGGGCCTCGCGCCCGTTCTTGGCGGCGACGACCGTATGGCCAGCCCCGCCCAGGAGACGCTCGAGGACGGTGCGAATGCGGAGGTCGTCCTCCGCCACCAAGATCCTGCTCGCTTCGCTCAAAGGTGCCTCACACAACCACTTCGCTCCGAGCCTAACTCCACAGCCCGCCTAGGGCTACCGCCGGCGAGAGCTTGAAACCTGGCCCCCTCCTCGCCGGTAGACTCCTGCATGCGATCGATCACCTCTCTAGGCCTGCCCCTCTCTCTCCTAGCCCTGCCCCTCGCCCTCGCGAGCGCGGGCGAGCCCATACCCCTCGAGCTCAAGGCTCAGACCGGTCAGCGGGCCGAGGTCGAGGAGGAGAGCCGAAGCGAACTCAAGATTCACTACCGCAAGGCCGGTGAGGCTTCGGTCGGCGCGGCCGAGGTCAGCTGGGGTAAGCGGGCCTACACCGAGGAGATCCTGCGGGCCAAGCCCCTGGTCCAGGTCCGCGAATACAAGTCGTCCGAGCGCTGGAAGGGCAAGCCCGGCGCCAAGGCCAAGCCGCAGCAGACCTCTCTCCATGGCCGCCGGGTCAAGCTCTCGGGCCTCGAAATGGAGCCCATGGAGGCCTTCAAGATCAGCGCCAGCGACCGCGAGCAGATGCGCTTCGACCGTCTCTGTCGGGCCTTCTTGCCCACGGCCGGCCAGGCCTCTCCCAAAGAGGACTGGAAGCTGCCCTCAGATCCCTTCGCCCAAGCCCTCTGGGGCAAGCTGGTCCCGCCCGGCGCCCACCACGGCGGCGCGAGCGTCGAGCTCAAGAAGGTCAGCAAGGTCGCTGGACGTCAAGTCGCCGTGCTCAAGGTCAAGCTCGACTTCCGGACCGACCTCCGCGAGTCCTTCCCCGAGGTCGTCCTCAAGCTCAAGGGCACGATCCGCTGGGACCTCGACGAGCACGACCTCCTCACGGCCGAGCTCAAGGGGACCTTGGGCTACACGACCGTCAAGCAAGACGGCGGCGGCCAGATCAAGGTCGAAGCCAGCGGCCCCTTCAGCTACTCCTACGAGGCGCGCTACCTGATCCCGCGCGAGGTCCCCAAGGACGCCGCCGCGAGCAGCAAGCCCCCGCCCCCCGGCGCCACGGCCCTCGTCTGCACCCACGACTCGCGCCACCGGATCAACCTCAAGGACATCACCTGCTGTCCCCAATGCGGCGAGACCCTCGACCGCGAGCGGAAGTGCCCTAAGGAGCACGAGTGGATCCTCCGCCACTGCTTCCACGACGGGGCCCCCTTCCGTCACGAGTAGCGGCCTCGAGGGTGTTCTCTAGCGAGGGCTCCCTCTGCACAACCCAACGCTTAACCTTGGCCCATGAGCCCGCCCCCTCTCCTCCTCGCAATCGCAGGAACCCGGCCCGAAGTGATCAAGCTCGCGCCGGTCGTCAAGGCCCTGCGAGAGCGAGGCTCTCGGGTCGCCCTGGGCGTGACGGGCCAACACCAAGGCCTCTTGGCCCAAGCCCTCGCGGACTGCAACCTCGAGCCAACCTTCGACCTCGCGGTCATGGAGCCGAACCAAGCGCTGGGTCCCCTCTTGGCTCGGATCTTGACGGGGCTCGAGGCACCGCTGCGGTCCCTCGCGCCCGCGCTCGTGATCGTGCAGGGCGACACGACGAGCGCCTTGGGCGGCGCGCTAGCGGCCTTCTCGCAGAGAATCCCGGTGGCCCACGTCGAAGCCGGTCTCCGCTCAGGAAACCTCGCGGTGCCCTTCCCGGAAGAGGCCAACCGCCGCTTGATCGCAACCCTGGCGCGGTGGCACTTCGCCCCCTCGCAGGACGCGGCCGACGCCCTGGTCCGTGAGGGGGTCGACCCGGGACGAATCGAAGTGACGGGCAACACCGTTATCGACGCCTGTTTGACCTCAGGGAGGGACGCGCAGGTTCCCGCAGAGCTCCAGCATGCCGCCTCTCGAATGGTGCTCGTGACCCTTCACCGGCGCGAGATCCTCCAGGCTCCTGGAGTCTTGAAGGGAGTGTTCGGCGCACTAGAGAGGATCGCCCTCGACAGCCCAGGGACCGGGTTCTGGTTCCCTGCCCACCCGAGCGTCGCCGAAGCCGCGCACGAAACCTTCGACGGCCTGGCCAACTTCCAGGTCCTGCCCCCGCAGCCCCACTCGGTGTTCTTGGCGCTCCTCCGCGAAGCCTGCCTCGCCATCAGCGACTCTGGAGGAGTTCAGGAGGAGGGGTCGGCCCTCGGAACGCCAGTCGCCCTTGTCCGCGCCGAGACGGAGCGCCCGGAGGCGATCGCTGCGGGAGGGGTCGTCTTGACCGGCCTCGACCCAAAGGCCATAGAAGAGGTCGTCCACGCCATGCTCCGGGCCGCGGAGCACGGAAACCCGACCTTCCCCTACGGTCGGGGCGGCGCCTCGGCTCAGATCGCCCTCACCCTGAGCGCGCACCTCAGCTAGTGCGCGCTCTGCTCTGGAACCGCCCCAACACCGAGAGCGCCCCCGGCGGCGACACTGTCCAATGGCGACATACCGCAGCCGCTCTCCGGGCCCGGGGGGTCGAGGTCGAGCTGACCACAGCCGCCGCCGACGAGCTGGTGGGGACCCTCGACCCGAGCGCCTTCGACCTCGTCCACCTCTTCAACCTCCAGTCCGAGGCCCCCGCCCTGGCCGTCGCCGAGCGGGTCCACGCGGCGGGGGTTCCTCTGGCGCTCTCGACGATCTGGTGGGACCTGAGCGAGGGACGCTACGCCCGCCGCCTCCGGCGCAAGCGCCTGCTCCGCTTGCGCGAGCGAATCGTGGGGCCCGCGGCCAGCCTGGAGCGCTTCCGCCGCTGGGATCGCGAGCGGCCCCGCGGTCGCCGCCGCGACGCCGCCGCCAGGCGGCTCCTGGACCTGAGCCAGGTCCTGCTCCCGAACTCAGTCCGCGAGATCCAAGCCCTGGAGGACTACTTCGGCCTGCGCGACCTCGCGGCCCGGAGCGCCGTGGTGACCAACGGCGTCAGCGTGCCCACAGACGCCTTGGCCCTGAGCCTCAACGTCGAGCGGCGGGGCGTGCTCTGCGTCGGGAGCCTGAACCCGCTCAAGTACCAGCTCGCGCTCATCGAGGCCAGCGCGGGCCTCGCGCCGCTGACCTTGGTCGGCCCCTCGAGCCCTGGCCAATACCTCGAGGAGTGCCGGCGCGCCGCCGCTCGCCACGGGGACTGCCAGATCCT
>Ga0316204_10006766_pt1 | contig 17335 bp, 11 predicted proteins | sample 6monrhotite_MG_2_FD_205661 | JGI IMG/M metagenome (GOLD analysis project Ga0316204, IMG submission 205661) | Microbial mat bacterial communities from mineral coupon in-situ incubated in ocean water Damariscotta River, Maine, United States -... | ecosystem: Environmental > Aquatic > Marine >... | reverse complement strand
GTCGACTTCGGTCTCAAAATCGATCGTACCACCATGTTTTGTAACAATCGCCCTGGATATGTTCAGGCCCAGGCCAGTCCCGCCTTTTTGTCGGGTATCAGATGAATCCGATTGGGAGAATTTGCCGAAAATTTTGTCTCGAAACGCCTCAGGTATTCCAGGCCCATGGTCGACGACTTCGATACGAAAATATTTATCATGTTTGCACAGCAATATATTCACTACCGAACCCGCGGGGGAAAACTTCGCGGCATTGGACATCAAATTAGCCAGCACCTGCATCAGGCGGTCATGGTCCCCCACAACCCGTGCCTCCGATAGTTCGGATGAATACACAAAACTCACTCGGTATTCGTCGCCATAACCTTTGTTGGCCTCAATCGCCTGTTGCAACAGGGGGGCCAGGTCAATCGGTTCCATCTGGTAGTCCATCTTACCGGCTTCAATTTTTTCGATGTCCAGAATGTCGTTGATCAGGCGAACCAGGCGGTCGCTGTTGTTGTAGGCAATATCCAACATCCCCTTGAGTTTGACGGGTATATCGCCAATGGCGCCGGACCTGATCAAGCCAAGGGAACCTTTGATAGACGTCAGGGGCGTGCGAAGTTCATGGCTGACAGTCGAGACGAACTCGCTCTTCATGCTGTCGGCTTCTTTGCGTTCCGTAATGTCACGAATCGTGCCGACGAAACCTTTCTTTCCGTCTATCGTCATTGGCGCGACAACCAGTTCCATCGGGAAAAGAGAGCCATCTTTGCGGCAGCCCGTCAATTCGCGAAACTGGTTGATAATCCGGGCCTCTTTCAGTTCGGTTTGGGCGGTATAGGTTTCGTGCGTGGTGCGTTCATCTACGGGTAACAGGATAGAAATGTTTCGGCCTATTACCTCCTCAATTGAATAGCCGAATATTTTCTCGGCACCAGGATTGTAGGTCTTGATCAGGCTTTCTGAATCGATGGTGATGATGCCTTCGGCCGAATTGGCAATGATGCTGTCTACATAATCCAGCGAGGCGGTGGTTCGCCGTAGCGCTTCGAGCATGTCGTTGAAACGTACACCCAGCAATTGAATTTCGCGGGGACCAGAAACGTCGACCCGATGGTCCAGATCGGCAGAGCTGTGAATACTTCCAATAACGCTGGATAAACCGGCGACCTGTCTTTTTGCGACACCGGCGGACATGGCGACGCTGCCGACGAGAATAACTAGGGAGATCGTCAGCGTAATGAGCAAAAAGTCACGGACCCACGCAAGTTGCAACAATCCTTCAGTAATGGAAATCGCGCTGATAATAGTAACCGAGTCGAGGTCCTTGAGTGTCGAGGAATATGTAAACCAGGATTCTGGATCGGGCTTGGAGAATGCGGTGCCGGTCTTGCCAAAGCGTTCAGATGAGGTCGCCAGAATGAATCCGTTGCGGTCGATCGTCACCGTTTCCCCATCTTGAACAAGGATATTGAAAAGTTGCGGCAATTCAGCACCGGAAACGAAAACATGCAGGGCACCTTCTGAATGGCCGCTATAGACGACGGGGGCGACGATTGATAATCCGGCGGCAGACAGGTCTCGCCAAATTCGCTGTTCTTCGATGACAGGCACAAGCCAGTTTTCCGGATGTGTTCGGATGTTTTCCAGAGGTTTGTTGGAATAGACGGGACGCCCTTTGTAGTCGGTCAATGTCACATTGACCGAAACGAGCGATGCAAGTTTAAGCGAGCGGAAAAACAACGGCAAAGAATTTGCCTGATCGCCCTGATCAATCAGGCCGTTGATCACCAACTCATTCACTGCCAACCCGGCTGCCTGTCCCGTGATGCTGTCTATTCGGGATTGAATTACCTCTTGCTCGTAACTGTTTGCTTCCGACAAATTCTGAAGAATTTTTGTCCTCACCACGTCTTGTGCCGTTATGAAAATCAACATGCCGGCGATAGCCAGCATGGCTGTCCCGACGGGTAGGACCCGCCAGAACAGGAAAAAGAATAAGGTGGATTGTGGTTCGGTGTCTGAGTTTTCCACGTAAATCTATCTTTATTGCCCAGCGATTTTAACGATGCGAATTTGCCCCTTGGAATCATAGCGACCGATCCGGAAGTTCGAGGCATCCAAAGCATCGTGCCGGTCTTTACTGAAGGGCGGGGAATAGTCGCGCATCACTCCAGAATGGGACGGAAGCGTTTCCAGCGCCGCTTGGACCAAAACGCGATCCACGGTACCGGCTTTCTTGATCGCGGCAACAAGAATGTGAACCAGATCGTAGGCGTGGGCCGTTCCGACTGGAGAAAACGCATCGCCGGGATCCACGGCATCGGTGAACATGCTTTTATAGTGTGTCCACAAGTGATGTGCCCGCTTTGGGAATGGTGGATCGAAAAAGGAGAATGTTTGCAAAAAACTTAGGTCAACGCTGTCTAGATTGTCCTTGTTGATTTTGAAGAAGTCACCACCGGTAATCCCCCAGTGTGACAGCACGGGCAGGCGTTGGTCCTGGGGCATGGCGGCGATGTTCGCAACGACAATGCCGCCCTCACGTGGATTGGCGACCAGAATAATGATTTCGGCGCCGGCTTTTTGCAATCGTTTGATCTGTGGTGAAATATCGGTGGCACCCCATCCGAACCATTCTATTGCCGCCGGTTCCAAGCCATGGGGCAACAAAGCCGCTTTGACCGCTTTTTCGTTGGATCGGCCCCAGCCTGTTTTTTCAAATAGCAGCCCCAGTTGCTTGTGCCCGCTTTTCAGGGCGTTCTCAACTAGGAAACCACCGGCAAACTGGTCGCGTACAGATACTCTGAACACAAAATTCGGGTCATACTCATTGTCAACAATAGGCGTGCCTGCGGCCCAGGGAACCAGGAATATCATCTTGTTTTCATGAATTACCGGCAATTCTCGCATGGCAACAGGTGTGTGAATTCCGCCAAAGACGGCGACGACATCCTTCATTGCAGCCAGTTCGGTGATGTTATCGATACCGCGGGCGGGATTTCCGCGATGATCGCGCACAACCATTTTCAAGGAGCGGCCCAATACACCGCCGTTATCGTTCACTTCCTTGATAGCAAGCGCTATGCCGCGGCTAATGGCTTCTCCACCTTTTGCGGCACCAGACGACATGTCTGCGTCGAGACCGATAAGAATAGGGGGTTCAGCGGCATTCAACGTAGTGGGCAGGGTCAGGATGGCGAGGGCGAGGAGGCAGGACAAACGAGCGACCAGGGACATAATCAGGTTTCCTTCGCAAAAACGTATAGAAATCTAAATTGTTAACGAAGGGGGCGTTATTCAAGCATTAATCAGCCGAAAGTGAATTGATGCGAGGCGGCTGGTTTGGTGCAGCCGAAGTCGATAATCGCGAATGTGATCAGGGAAGTTTAGTGCGACTGCTGGCGTCATCATCTGACCATTCAGACAACCGACAAAATTTGCTGATTGCAACAATGGCCTCTTTGGAAGTCATCAAAGGGCACAGCCCGGCATCAGCCCGTGTTGATGTCAATTTCGACAGGCTGATCCAGTCGTCGAAGTTCCGTATCATCAGTGCCGCCGTCGTCCCATCGCAGCATCACGTATTCACCGGGCTGTTCCAGCGTGCACAGGGGGGCATGCCAGGTGCCGGCGTTGTAGTGAACCGCTTGGCCGCCACCGGCGACAAACACCCGAAGGTCAGCCAACTTTGGTTCGCCGTCCGGGGTTGAAGGGCAGACGGCGATCAGGCTTTTGGCACCGTTCATGGGCACAAAGGTTTGACTGGAATAGAGATGACGTTCCACTGCGCCGACCATCGCTGGTTTGGGCTCTGCGTGAATGAATGTCAGGTTGGGCTTTGCCTGTTCGCGCCGGTTTTCAACCTGACCCGCGAACGCGTCGCGTTGTGGCGCGCATCCTCTGGACATCAAGACGGCACCAAACTCCAAAAAAACTTCCGGCGTCAGTGCCAGTGCCTTAATCACGGGGCCCGTCATCGCTCCATCACCACGCCGGATTTCACAAGATCGTCCACCCGATCAGCGCTGTAGCCGTGTTCGGCCAATATGGAACGCGTGTGTTCGCCGTAGAGCGGTGCGCCGCTGAGCACCTTGCCAGGAGTTGTCGAGAATTTTACGGGCAGACCCAGGGACTTAACGGTCCCCTCTGTGGTGTGCTCAACTTCGACCACCATATCGCGGGCGAGGGCCTGTTCGTCGTTATGCATCTCGCAAACATCAAGGACCGGTCCGGCTGGTACGCCGGCCCTGTCCATGCGGTCCAGCCAGATGGCCGTTGAGTGTTCAACGAAAATTCCGTTCAAAACGGCTTCCAGTTCCTTCAGGTGCGCCATGCGGCCTTGATTGTCGGCAAAGCGCTGGTCGTCGGCTAATTCCGCATGGTCCAGGGCACCGAGCAATTTAAGCCAGTTATTCTGGTTGGCAGCACCAATATTGATCCAGCCATCGCTGGTCTGAAAGGCCTGGTAAGGAGCGTTCAGCGGATGGGCTGACCCCATGGGACCCGGAGGCGTGCCCGTCGCAAACGCGATGGCGGATTGCCAATAGGTATGGACGATCCCGGCTTCAAACAGGGATGTGTCGACCTTTTGCCCTTCGCCGGTTTTAAGCCGGTGCGTGTAGGCGGCCAAGACGCCCATGGCGGCCAGGATGCCGGCGGTGATGTCGGTGACGGGGGGGCCGACCTTGCACGGTGGCTGCCCCGGACCTTCGCCGGTTATGCTCATCAGGCCGCTCATGCCCTGGGCGATCAAATCAAAGCCGCCCCGTTCTGCATAGGGGCCGGTGCGGCCAAAGCCGGACAGTTCGGCAAAAATCAGGCCGGGATTGATTTCTTTTAAGACGTCATAGCCGAACCCCAGCTTTTCCATCGTGCCTTTGCGATAATTTTCGATCACCACATCGGCATCGGCCAGCAGGTCCCGCAACACGGCCTTGCCTTTGTCATCCTTCAAATTCAAGGCGATACCGCGCTTGTTGCGGTTCATCATCATGTAGGCAGCAGATTCATCGCCTTGCAGGGGGGGCACCATGCGCCGGGTGTCGTCACCGCCGGGTACTTTTTCTACCTTGATCACATCGGCACCCATGTCCGCCAGCATCAGGCCGCACACGGGGCCCGCCATGATGTGGGCCAGTTCAATTACCTTCAGACCGGCTAATGGGCCTTGTCGTTTGGACATGATCTAACGTCCTTTGAAATCGGGCTTGGTCTTGGCCAAAAAGGCCTTGTAGCCGATCTGGAAGTCTTCGGTGCTATAGCAGGCGTAACCTTCGTCTTGTTCTTCTTCGGTTAACGGTGTCGGATCGCTCAGGCGTTTTGCGAATTTTTTGTGCCAACGGGCGGCTAATGGCGCGCCTTCGGCAATACGTTTCGCCGTCTCGTAGGCTTCGGTTTCAACGTCGGCATCGGAAACTACGCGGCTAACCAGGTGTTTCTCCTTGGCTTCCACCGCATCAAAAACGCGGCCTTCAAGCAGAATTTCCAGGGCCACGTCGCGCCCGGCCAGGGCGGTCAATGCCGCCAGTTCATTGTGGGCCATGACCAGCCCCAGGTTCTTGACCGGCGCGCCAAATCGCGACGATGCGCCACAGATCCGAATGTCGCAACAGCCCGCAATTTCCAGGCCGCCGCCGACACACAGGCCCTCGATCAGGGCGACCGTCGGGACCGGGCAATCCTGCAACAGGCCCAGGGTCTTGTGCAGGATTTTGCCGTAGGCCTTGCCCTGTTGCGGGTTGGCCCGTTCGGTTTCGAATTCACCGATGTCGTTGCCGGGAGAAAAGGACTTGCCGCCGGCACCGCGCAAAATAATACAGCGCACGGTTTCGTCCGCGCTCAAACCCTCAAGGACCTCACCCAGCCGCAACCACATGGGTTTGGTCATGGCGTTCAGTTTTTCTGGCCGGTTCAAGGTGATCGTGGCGATGTGCCCGTCGCGATTAAGAAGGATTGTATCGGTCATAGTATTATATCTTTCTAACGATAGAAGTATTCCACCAGTCCCATGGGAACGATGGGCACATAAGTTACCAACATCAGGACGGCGAATAATACACCGATGAAGTAAATGTTGACCTTGCTGACATCCCATACGTCTGCCTTGGCGACCGAACACGCCGTGACCAGCACGCTGGCCACCGGCGGAGTCTGTTGGCCGATACCCAGGTTCAGTGTCACGATCAGACCGAAGTGGACAGGGTCAATACCGACGGCATGGACGATCGGCATGACGATGGGAACGACCAGGATGATGGCGGCGGCGGAATGCAGGAAGAAACCGACAACCAGAAAGAAAACGTTCAGGATGGCCAGTGTGAAGTATTTGCTGTCGGTGATCGCCATGATCCCCGATGCAAGCTTCTGTGGCACCTGCGCTTCCGTCAGGTAGACACCGACCAACACCGATGAGGCAACCAACAACATCACAACTGCTGTGTGAACGCCACCTTCGATGATTGCCTCCTTCAAATGGGGAAGGCTCATTTCACGATAGACAGCGGAAATCACCAAAGAGGCCAGCACGGCGAGTGCGGCGCCCTCTGTCGCCGTGACGAAACCGCCGAAGATGCCACCCAGAATAATGAAGGGCAAAGTGAAGGCCAGGCCTGCATCTTTAAACGTCTCGACGAGACGTTTAATCTGAAACGTTTCCTCGACCGGGTAATTGTAGCGCCGTGCGAACCAGTAGCTCATGCCCATCATGCCAAGCCCGCCAATGATACCGGGCACGATGCCGGCGACGAACAGTTGAACCACCGAAGTTTGCGCCATGACGGCATATAGGATCATCGGGATCGATGGTGGAATGATCACCGCCAACGTTGCCGATGATGACGTCACCGCAGCGGCAAATGGTGCCGGATAGCCCTTTTTCTTCATGGCCGGAATAAGGATCGAACCCAGGGCCGCAACGTCGGCCACGGCAGATCCTGAAATTTCGGCAAAGAACATGGAAGTGCCAATGTTGATCATTGCCAGCCCGCCACGAACAAACCCGAACAATGCCGAGGCAAAGGCAATCAGGCGCCGCGATAAACCGCCCGTGTTCATGATTGCGCCAGCCAGGATAAACAAGGGTATGGCGATCAGCGGAAATTTGGTGGCACCATCCATCATCACAAGGGCGACATTGGGCAGAATGTCCGGCCCTTGTGTCACCACCATGGCGACTGTTGTCGCCACAGCAAGGGCGATCGCAATGGGGACGTTGATCAGGACAAGGGCGAACAGGCCCAGAAACATAAGGGCGATGATCATGGCTCGACTCCTTCGGTGGCGGAATGCGCCTTGCCCTTGCGGGCTTCATCGAGCATTTCGGGTAAAGTCAGGATCTGGGCGATGATAAACAGGGCAGCGCCAATGGGGATAACCGATTGAGTGAATGCCGTTGGGACTTCTGGCAAGCTGACCATCGTGTCGCCTTCCAGGATCAGCAGGACTTCAATGCCCAGCCAGCCCATCAAGGCAAAAAAGCCGATAACGATGGCTTCGGCCAGCAAGATGACAGGGATGCGAACGGTGGGAGCCATGGCGTTGACCAGGCCTGGAACCCCGATATGGGCACGTTTCAAGGCGGCCAGGGCACCGGCGTAATAGGTCAGCCAGGCCAATTGAATGGCGGCGACTTCATCGTACCAGTCCAGCGAATGGCCGGCGAGCCGATAGGCAACAGCAACCAGCACCAACAGGGCCAGGGTCACCATGAGAAAAATTGTGACAGCTTCCAACAGGCGCTCGAAATAGCCGCGGATGCTTGAAAAAGCGACGCGCACCGGGCGGTCCCCCTTTTAAAAAAATGGTGTGTATCATCATACGAAAATAAAGCGGCCCGACCCGCTTGATGCGAGCCGGGCCGGATAACAAAAAGCCTTAGTTGGCGAGAGCCAGGGCTTTGTCGACCAGCGGGCCGCCACCTTTTACAGTGTTGGCGAACTCTTTATAGATTTTATCAGATGCCTTGATGAAAGCGGCTTTATTTGCCGTATTCACCTGCATGCCGCCAGCCTTCAATTCAGCCAACAAGCTGACTTCCAGGGCCGCCGCTTTTTTGTAAACGAACGCCTGGGTTTCCTGGGCGGCTTCGGTCACGGCCTTTTGCACATCGGCCGGTAATTTGGCGAAGTGTTTGGTGTTGGCGGTGATGTAAGCCGGTGTGTAGACATGACCGGTCAGTGACAGATACTTCTGCACTTCCTGGAATTTCGCCGACGCGATTTGCGCGAACGGGTTTTCCTGGCCATCAAACGTGCCGGTCTGCAAAGCGACAAAAACTTCCGAGAACGACAGGGGCGATGGGTTGGCACCATAAGCCTTGAACATCTTTACCCGCCAGACGGAACTGGGTGTGCGCAGTTTGATGCCTGCCAGATCGCCCGGTACGTCGATCGGCCGTTTGTTGTTGGTGATGTGGCGGAAACCGTTTTCCCAAAGTGCCAGGATTTTCAGGCCCTTCTTTTCGGCAATCGGGATCAGCGTCGGGCGGACGATTTCTTTTTCAATCTTCGCCATGTGGGCGCGGTCTTGAACCAGATAGGGCATATCGAACATGCCGAATTCACCAATCTGGGATGCCATTACCGAAGACGGCAGGGCGAAGTTCACGGTTCCTAATTTAAGCTTCTTCAGCAGTTCCTTGTCTTTGCCCAACTGGCTGGAGCCAAACACTTCGACCCGGGCCTTGCCCGCCATTTTGGCATTGGCGAGCCTGGCAAATTCATTCGCCGACGCTTCAAATAGCGATCCCGGCTTGCCGACGTGGCCAAACTTGAGAACGATTTCGGCGGCTGATGCCTGGGTCACGAACAGAGCCCCGACCGTGACCAGGCTTATGGTTTTTAGAATATTGGTAACTTTCATGTTGTCATCTCCCTGAATTATCCAACAATAAAATCCCTCTCACTTTTATCGCTCGAGAAGGAAACTCGATCGTCTTTATTATATCGGGCCGGTCTTTGGTGCCGTGCCTTGGATTGTTATCGCCGGGGCGAGACGGTCAAGCCGCCGCTTCCCCCGCTAGGTATTCGAGCGCCGCATCAACGCCACCCCTGGCACCCGGCAGTCCAGACAGTCGTAACCCCATTTCAACGCCCGATAAGGTGCCAGCCAAAGTAAGGTCGTTGAAATGACCCAGATGACCGATGCGGAACACTTTGCCCGCCACCTTTCCCAGTCCGGTGCCGAGCGACATGTCGAATTTATCGAGAACCACTTTGCGGAATGCATCGGCGTCGTGTCCGTCGGGCATCAGCACCGCCGTCAGCACACCGGAATATTCATCGGGATTGACGGCCAAAACGTCCAGACCCCAGGCGCGAACGGCGCGACGTGTCGCTTCGCCATGGCGCGCGTGGCGGGCGAAGACATTATCCAGGCCTTCTTCGTGCAGCATGGTGATGGCTTCTTTCAGGCCGTACAACAAATTGGTCGCGGGGGTGTAGGGGAAGAAGCCCGTTTCGTTGGATTTCAGCATTTCATCCCAACGCCAATAGGACCGAAGCATGGTATTGTTTTCAGACGCGGCAAGCGCCTTGTCGCTAAGTGCGGTAAAGCTCAATCCCGGAGGCAACATCAAGCCTTTTTGTGAACCGGCGACGGTGACATCGACTTTCCATTCATCGTGGCGATAGTCGATAGAACCCAGGGATGAAATCGTATCAACCATGAACAATGCCGGATGCCCGGTCGCGTCGATGGCATCGCGTACGGCTTTTATGCGACTCGCAACGCCCGTGGATGTTTCATTGTGGACGGCACAGACCGCCTTGATTGTATGGCCGGTGTCGGCACGAAGATGTTTTTCGACGGCGGCGGGGTCGACACCGTTGCGCCAATCCCCGGGCACCAGTTCAATATTCAGCTCATAGCGTTTCGCCAAGCTGCACCACAAGGTCGCGAATTGACCTGTTTCGAACATCAACACCTTGTCGCCGGGCGACAGGGTGTTGACCAATGCGGCCTCCCACGCCCCGGTGCCCGATGCGGGATAGATGATGACCGGGTTCTTGGTTTTGAAAACGGTCTTGATCGCCGCCAGGACTTCCTTGCCCAATATGGCAAATTCCGGTCCGCGATGATCGATGACAGGCATGGCAATGGCGCGCAGCACCCGATCGGGAACGCTGGTCGGTCCTGGTATCTGCAAAAAGTGGCGACCGCTGTGTGTGACCATGCTTAAGTAACTCCTCCCCCTAGCATCGGGATTGATCCCGTATTTGCTTTTTTGTATTATGTATACGAAATCAAGTCAGATCAACCTGCTCTGTCAAAAAAATCAGAATGGATTTAATTCTATAAAACCCCTATATATCAATTGATTATGCGTATGACGTTAGGCCAAACACAAATTTCGCAAGAATATTTCTGGCCCGAAAAGCAAAATGAATACAAAATTATCGTCCTGCCGCCGCACTTTGAAAGCGAATGAATATGTCGAATCCTGTTGCCATCGGTGATCAGCGTCTGGCCAAACGCATCGATGATGAAATCGATGGCGAGGTCCTGTTCGACGCATATTCAAGAGGGCGATACGCCACCGATGCCTCGGTTTATCAGATCGAACCGATCGGCGTCACGGTGCCGCGTAGCCACGGCGATGTGGCTAAAATTATGTCCATTGCCACCGATGTCGGTGCGCCGGTGTTGCCGCGCGGCGGGGGGACGTCACAATGCGGCCAAACCGTCGGTCGCGCCGTGGTCATGGACGCCAGTCGTCATCTGAACACGGTGATCGAGCTGGATTTGCAAGAACAAACCGCCTGGGTGGACCCGGGTGTCGTGCTGGATGAACTCAATACTTATTTGAAGCCACACGGATTGTGGTTTCCAGTCGATGTGTCGACGGGGTCGCGGGCGACCATCGGCGGCATGACAGGCAACAACAGTTGTGGTGCGCGCTCGCTACATTACGGAACCATGCGTGATAACGTAATCGCCATCGACGCCGTGCTGGCTGACGGCACGGAAATGCGGTTTGGTGATCTGCCAAATGATCTGGATGATGCCGGTTTAACGGGCGCGCAACGGGGTTTGGTCGAGCGCTTGTTGGCACTTGGTACGCGCGAGGCGGCGGAAATCGATGCCCGCTTCCCGAAGCTGATGCGTCGGGTTGGTGGTTATAACATCGATGCCCTGGTTCCCAGCAACCGGGCGATCAACCTGGCCCACCTGTTGGTTGGCTCTGAAGGTACGCTGGCCTACAGCAAAAAGATCAAAATCAAACTGTGGCCCATACCGACGCATAAGGTACTTGGTATATGCCATTTTCCCACTTTCTATGAAGCCATGGAAGCCGCCCAGCATCTGGTTAAGCTGGACCCGGCCGCCGTCGAATTGATGGACGGCACGATGATCGAACTGTCGCGGGAAATTCCCATGTTCCGCGCCACCATGGACAAGGCGGTGTCGGGCAATCCTGCGGCCCTGCTGCTGGTTGAATTTGCCGGGAGCGACCGGGACGCCTTGCTTGATCAACTGGCCAAGCTGGTCGAAATGATGGCTGATTTGGGTTTTCCGGGGGGTGTTGTTGAAGCCACGGATCCTGTGTTTCAAAAAGCCGTGTGGGAAGTTCGAAAAGCTGGCTTGAACATCATGATGTCCATGAAGGGCGATGGCAAACCCGTATCCTTTATCGAAGACTGTGCGGTAGACCTTACCGACCTGGCAGAATACACCGACCGTTTGACCAAGGTTTTTCACAAACACGGTACCACAGGCACCTGGTACGCCCATGCCTCGGTCGGCTGCCTGCATGTCCGTCCTGTTCTGAATCTGCGGCAGGAAATGGATGTCAAAAAAATGCGGGCGGTGGCCGAAGAAGCCTTTGCCATGGTGCGCGAATACAAGGGATCCCATTCCGGGGAGCACGGCGACGGGCTGGTCCGTTCCGAATTTCACGAAGCCATGTTCGGCACCCGCATGGTCGAGAATTTCGCCGAGGTCAAGGCGCTGTTTGACCCCAAGGACCTGATGAATCCTGGCAAGATCGTCAACCCATCAAAAATGGATGACCGTTCGCTGTTTCGCTATAAGCCGGGTTATGAAACCCATGTGCCCAAAACGGCGCTGGACTGGTCCGCCTGGGGCGGCTTTGCCGGTGCCGTCGAAATGTGCAACAACAATGGCGCCTGCCGCAAGCGTGACGCAGCAGTCATGTGCCCTTCCTTCCGCGCCACTGGCGATGAACAACATCTGACCCGTGGGCGCGCCAATGCCCTGCGTCTGGCAATTTCCGGCCAGTTGGGACCCGACGCCTTTACGTCAAAAGAAATGTACGATGCCATGGGTTTGTGCGTTGGGTGTAAAGGTTGCAAACGTGAATGCCCGACAGGCGTCGACATGGCCCGCATGAAGGTTGAATTTCTGTATCATTACGCTAAACGCCATGGCGTTAAGCTGCGTGAAAAACTTATCGCCTATCTGCCGCGCTATGCGCCTTTGGCCAGCCAGTTTCATTTCTTGGCTAATTTGCGGGACAAGGTACCGGGCGTTGCAAGGCTGTCACAATCCGTATTGGGCATCAGTGCGAAACGCGCCCTGCCGGTGTGGCATGCGGATCCCTTTCGGGGGCAGCATGAGCCCGGTGTAGGAGAGCCCGGAACCAGCGGGCGAGAGGTTGTTCTGTGGGTTGATACCTTCAACATTTATCATGAACCTGAAAATGCCCGCGCGGCGTTAAAGGTTTTGCGGGCAGCGGGCTATACGGTGCATGTGCCAAAACCACTTGATGGTGGCCGGCCGGTTTGTTGCGGCCGCACGTTCCTGTCGGCGGGGCTTGTTGATGAGGCAAAACAGGAAGCGGGGCGTTTGATCGGGGCGCTGGCTCCCTATGCCGAACGAGGCATACCCATTATCGGTCTGGAACCGTCGTGTGTACTGTCGTTACGTGACGAATATCCGGTTATGATGGACGATGCGGCATTGGGTGCCATTGCCGAAAACTCATTCCTGTTTGAAGAATTCCTGGCCGCCGAACACGATGCCGGTCGTCTTGATTTGTCCTTGAAAGACAATGGCTCTGCCAAGGTTCTGTTGCATGGTCATTGTCATCAAAAGGCGCATGATGTGATGGGATCGGTACAATCGGTTTTGAAGCTTGTGCCGGGGCTTGATATCGAAATTGTCCCGGGGAGTTGCTGTGGCATGGCTGGGGCTTTTGGCTATCAGGCGGAAACCTATGATGTGTCCATGAAAATGGCCGAGGCATCTTTGCTGCCGGCGGTTCGTGCCGCCGACACCACTACTGTTGTTGTCGCCGACGGCACCAGTTGTCGCCATCAAATAAAGGATGGAACGCAAAAGAATGCCGTTCATGTGGCACGGGTTCTCGAACGCGCGTTGGCGCTGTGATAGGATTGGCCATGCCTGACGATTCGTCCCCCCCGGAAACCCTTCCCCGATCCTTGTTGCACGACGACGTCGTCGCGGGTTTGCGCATGATGATTGTCGAAGGTGAATTGGCGCCGGGTTCGCGGCTTGCCGAAAAGGAATTGTGCGAACGCTTTGGTATTTCTCGCACGCCCTTGCGGGAATCCATGCGCGTCTTGGCGTCCGAAGGGCTGGTTGTGTTGACCCCGAACAGGGGAGCGTCGGTATCCAAGGTTACCGCCGCCGATGTTGATGAAATGTTTCCCGTCATGGGGTCGCTGGAGGCATTGGCCGGCGAGCTCGCGTGTCTGAGTATCACCGAAGACCAGCTTGCCGAAACCCGGGCACTTCACTATCAGATGGTTCTGCATTACCAGCGCCGCGAATTGGCCGAATATTTTCGTCTCAACCAGGCGATCCACGAGAAAATTCTTGAGGCCGCAGCCAATATCACCTTGTCGGCCATGCATCGAAGCCTTGAGGGGCGTATTCGCCGGGCCCGCTATATGGCCAATATGTCGGAAGACCGCTGGGCGCAAGCTGTTGGCGAACACGAATCCATGCTGGCTGCCTTGAATGATCGGGATGGGCCGCGCCTGGCGATGATCTTGAAAGAACACCTGCAAAACAAATGCGATACGGTTAAGGAATCCCTGCTCGTGCAGGCTGGCATGGACCGGTAGACGCCATCGGCGTGATCGCCCAATTGCATTCCGTATCGTGAAAATATCTTCAGTAATGTGTTGATTGGCGGGCCCTACCCTATTAGGTAGTTGTCCTGCCGTTGCCGACAATGGGCAGGTGACATTTCAAGTGAACACAGGACCGTACGATGACAGAACGAGTGCAAAAGGGTGGCTTGCGGATTGCCCCTGTTCTTTATGATCTTGTTGCGCGCGACATCACGCCTGGTACCGGTATCGATCCTGATGCATTTTGGGCCGCTTTAGAAGCGATTGTTGATGACCTGGGTCCCAGGAACCGTGCGTTATTAAAGCAACGCGAAGATATACAGTCACAAATAGATGCGTGGCATAGCGAACGCAGGGGGCAGCCTCATGATGCCGCGACCTACAAACAGTTTTTGATCGATATTGGTTACCTGCTTCCTGACGGCGGCGATTTCATGATTACGACGGCGAACGTCGATCCGGAAATTGCCATAATTGCGGGGCCGCAATTGGTCGTGCCGGTGATGAACGCCCGGTATGCCTTGAATGCGGCCAACGCCCGTTGGGGTAGTTTGTATGACGCGTTTTACGGCACCGACGTGATTTCACAAGCCGATGGTTGCGAGAAGGGCCAGGCTTATAACCCGGCGCGTGGCCGCAAGGTCATTGCAAGGGCCATGGACTTCCTCGATCAAGCCGTGCCCCTGACACAGGGCAGTCACATGCAGTCAACCGGCTACACCCTGACGGAAGAGAATGGTGCCAAGCGGTTGGCGGTGACGATGGCTGATGGCACCGAAGCTGGCCTGGCCGACCCTGATCAGTTCGTTGGGTATGGCGGTGGCGAGCGGCCTGATGCCATCGTACTTTGCAATAATGGATTGCACATTGAACTTCTGATCGATCCTACCCATCCGGTTGGCAAGGACCATATGGCCGGTATCCGGGATGTTGTCCTAGAAGCGGCGATGACGGTCATTCAGGACTGCGAAGATTCTGTCGCCGCCGTCGATGCGGATGACAAGGTTGCTGTCTATCGCAACTGGCTGGGGCTGATGAAAGGCGATTTGCAGGTCCACATGGAAAAGGGCGGCAAAACCATCACCCGCCGCTTGAATCCGGACCGGGAATTTACCGCAACGGATGGCAGCATGTTGACGCTTCCGGGGCGCAGTCTGCTGCTGGTACGTAACGTTGGCCATTTGATGACGACCGATGCGGTTCTGGATTGTAATGGCGAGGAAATCCCCGAAGGTATTCTTGACGGTATGGTGACGGCGCTGTGCGCCTTGCACGATCTGGGACCTGCGGGGACTGCCTCCAACAGCCGTGCGGGCAGCATGTATATTGTTAAGCCGAAGATGCACGGACCGGAAGAAGCCGCCTTCACAAACGACTTGTTTGGTCGCATCGAAGATGCGCTGGGCATGGCCCGCCATACGATCAAAGTCGGGGTGATGGATGAAGAACGCCGCACGACTGTAAACCTGAAAGAATGTATCCGGGCGGTTAGCGAACGAATCATGTTTATCAACACCGGTTTCCTGGATCGCACGGGGGACGAAATCCACACCAGCATGGAAGCCGGTCCGTTCGTGCGCAAGGAAGCCATAAAAGACGAAGCGTGGATCAGCGCCTACGAAGACTGGAATGTTGATACCGGCCTGGAAGTCGGCTTTAGCGGTTACGCCCAAATCGGCAAAGGTATGTGGGCGAAGCCTGATGAAATGAAGCAAATGCTTGAGACCAAGCAGGCTCATCCCATGGCCGGGGCGAACTGTGCCTGGGTGCCATCGCCAACAGCGGCTACCCTGCATGCGACGCATTACCACCGGGTCAACGTTGCGGCGCGGCAGGCAGAGCTGGCAAAACGACCGCATGCCAATCTGGACGATATCCTGACTATTCCGTTGCTTGGGGACAGCGTACTGACGGCCAATGATATTCAAGAGGAACTGGACAACAATGCCCAAAGCATCCTCGGTTATGTGGTGCGCTGGATCGACCATGGTGTCGGCTGTTCCAAGGTGCCGGATATCAACGACGTCGGACTGATGGAAGATCGCGCCACCTTGCGTATTTCCAGCCAGCATATGGCCAATTGGCTCCGTCACAACTTTTGCACAAAAGACCAGGTGATGGCGTCTTTGAAGCGCATGGCGGCGGTTGTCGATGCGCAAAATTCAGATGATGCGACCTATGCCAATATGGCTCCTGATTTTGAAAACAGCATCGCCTTCCAGGCGGCAGCGGATCTGATCTTCCTGGGCGCCCTGCAGCCAAACGGCTATACCGAGCCCATCTTGCATGCCCGCCGTCGCGAGCTGAAAGCGAAATTGCGCGAAGCGTCCTGCTGATATACGCCCGTGTCAAATCACCGATGCGGCCCCTGAATGGGTTGCCGCCGCACCGACGATATGCCGGTCAGCATCGACAACAACCTGAGCTATCTCGCGGTTGGTCTGGTCATCCAACAAGCCGTTTGGTGGGGCATTCCTGATCAGGTCCAGCGCCATGTCACGGGCCTGGTCAAATGCGGTACGCCGCCCTGATGCCTCATATTCATCGCGACCCTGGCGCAGGAATGCGGTTGGTGACAACTGATCCCGGCAATATTTCAGCGTATGGCCGCTGTCGAGGAAATGTCCCCCGGTGCGGATCGAGAATACTTCGGCCCAATTCAGGCTTTCATCGGATATTTCCGGTGTTTCAATAAAACGCCGCAGCACGGCACCGATTTCGTTGTCCAGCACGGCCTGCACGGGGCTGAACACAGTGGCGCATTCCAACTGGCCGACGCCCCCCAGGATATCGGCACCCGACAGGGCAATGGTTTGCGCCAAAAGCGAGCGTTCAGCCAGGGATTGCACATCCACATCCGGCGTGTCGGAACCGGCACCATAGGTGTGGGTGGGCAATCCAAATCCATGTTTCATCAGCTGAACGGCCATGCTGGCCGCCTGCAGGGATTCAGCGCAGGATTGCAGTGCACTGCCGGTGCGCATGTCCAGGGTGAACATCAAGGGGGTTGCGATCACCGGCGTTCCCGGTGAAAGCACATGGGTCAGTGTTATCATGGCCAAAATTTCGGCTGCCGCCATCAGCACCATTCCCGGTGTTGAAAGCGGTGCGGTACCCCCCGCCGAAGGCAAGCTGCAGGCATGAATGGGCAGGCCGTGTCGCCCGGCCTGAATGATCACCTCGGTATCCATGTACTTGAATTCCAAAGGCGTGAACGAACATGTGATGCAACTTGCGAGAGGGCGCTGCCGCAATTCCGTTTCCCCACCTGCGGCAAGGACGGTAAGGCG